>WNFP01000329.1_pt1 | contig 39645 bp, 39 predicted proteins | sample 5400201 | NCBI WGS metagenome assembly WNFP01 (sample SAMN13153355, study PRJNA577476) | soil metagenome | isolation source: 115 cm saprolite under Madrone tree | place: USA:California | collected 2016-06-14 | reverse complement strand
AGAGGTTTCTAAGCCCTTTCGGTGAATCGCATTCCGGTTTGGTTCCTGTGTCTGTCTGAAGGAACCAACCTTCATACACCGAAAGGACAAAGAAAATGAATTCAGAAAGCATCAAGAAAGTCACAAATCAAGCCATCGAGCAACTCGTGGAGGCGCTAAACGCTGGACACAGCGAAGCACTCACGCGGTATCTGGTGGCAATGGCGAAGTTCAGAGCGTACTCGTTCTTGAACGTTCTTCTTATTCTCAAACAGTGTCCGAATGCTGGCCGCGTTGCTGGTTACCGGACCTGGCACTCGTTTGGACGCCAAGTGAGACAGGGCGAGAAGGGCATCATGATTCTCGCGCCGCTTTTCCGCAAGCGGACCGAAACTCCCGACGAATCAAACACCACGGACGAAGCTCGTAAAGTTGCGGGGTTTCGCGCGGTATACGTGTGGGACGAACACCAGACCACTGGAAAGGAGCTACCTCAAATCGGTAGCGTGACAGGCGATCCGAGCTTTTACCTTGCGCGGCTCGAAGAATTCGTTCGAGCCAGTGGCATTTGTCTCGTCTATTCTGCCGACATCGCTCCGGCGAGAGGAATGGCCGAGAAAGGGAAAATCACCCTGTTACCTGACCAAACTCCGGCTGAATCGTTCGCTACGTTGGTCCATGAATTGGCCCATTCGGACATGCACTTCGGAGAACGCCGGGGCGATACCAATAAGCGCATCCGCGAGACGGAAGCGGAATCCGTGGCGTACGTGGTTTGCACCGCCATCGGACTTGAAACGGGCACGGCCGCGCAGGATTACCTCGGCCTCTACGGAGGAGACTCCAAGCTGCTTCTGGAGAGCCTTGAGTACGTGCAAGCGACCGCTTCACACATTCTTGATGCGATTGAAGAGAGACCGCAACAGCAGGCTGCGTAGTCCCAATTTCGCGAGGGCCTCGGCTTCGCCGCCGAGGCCCTTTTTTTTTGCCCTGCAAAGGAACGGAAGCCGAAATAAACCCTTATAGATGTTAGCTATGGCACACAGACAACAAGGTATTGGACGAATTGATTCGACAGAACTAGTCTCCGCCGCGTATTTGGCGCGACTTTCAGTCGCGCCCTTTGGAAGGCCGCAGGTGAGGCGGGAGGGGCCAATGAAAAGACCACGTTCAACACGCTGGCAATCGCTCAAAGCGTTCGTTCGAAATAGCACAATTGGGGTTAGTGCGGCCCTCGCTCTGGCCGGCAACGCCTTCGCTCAGGCAGGCGGAGCCTCGCCGTGGGAGAACGCCGTAAACGTCTTGCAGACCGCATTCACCGGTCCCATCGCCAAGGGGCTTGCTCTGGTCGCCATCGTTGTTGGCGGCCTGACGTTTGCCTTTGGTGAGGGAGGGGGAAAGAGAACGTTTGCAGGAATTGTGTTTGGTCTAGGCATGGCCGTCCTGGCCGTCAATTTCCTTACCTGGCTTTTTGGTGTCTGAGCCTTCCCGAGGCAACGAAGATGCAAGCGAACCCCGTGTTCCGGTCACTCAATCGCCCGCTCACGATCCTGGGAGCCGAACGAAAGCTGTTCTTCTTCGCGCTCGTCATGGGCGCGTGCGTATTCAATCTGTTGAATAGTCTAGCTGGCGCAGTGGGAATGTTTTTCGCGCTGTATCTCTTCGCGCGATGGGCGACGCGGACCGATCCTCAGATTCTCCGGTTTCTGTTGAACTCCAGAAAGATTCGCACGCAGTACGACCCCATGAAATTCGAGCCTGTTCAGGTGCGGAGGCTGGATCGTGTTTAGGCTGGCGCAGATCACGAAGGAGTACAACGAGGCCGCCGCCCTGTGCACGCAAGTGAATCTCTTCGGCTTTGTGGATGACGAAATCTTCCTCACAAAGAGCGGCGATCTCGGGATCGTTTTGAGCATCGAGGGCGTCGATTACGAATGCCTCGACGCAAATACGATTGAAAACCTCACGCGTCGGCTCACCTCCGCATTTCGGATCTTCGATGAACAATGCCGCGTGTATCAGTACCTGTTTAAGCGAAACCGGGAGAACATTCCTTTTCGGACCTATCAGAACCCAATCGTCAATGCGGCGATTCAGAATCGCATAGCGTATCTCAACACAAAGACTGAATCCCTGTATTCGTTCCGGATTTATTACGTCGTTCTCTATGAAGGCTTCCGGTACAACGCCTCCATTCTGAAGAGCCTCGCCAAGCTAGCTTCACGGCCCGGCGAAGCTGTCCGCGAGCTTCGAGCTCTTCTTTCGAATCGCAAGCAAGTTGTCCTGATCGATGGCGGACTCGAAGGCGCGTGGGTTGCGTTGCGTGCGAAGGCACGAAGCTTTCTCTCGCAGCTCGGGGATTTTGTTAGCGCCCGCATCCTGCCCAAACAGGAGGCGTTCTGCGTCTTGAAGAAGATTCTGAATTTCGCGCCACTAAAGATCGAGAACGCCCGCCTCAAGCACGACACGTTTCTCGACTACTATCTGTGCGAATCGCACGTCGAGTGCCACCGGGGATTCCTCCGCGTGGACGACTATTACGTGAAAGTCCTAACGCTCAAAGAGCCGTCAGCTCAGAGCTTCCCGCTGATTTTCAAGCGGCTGCTCGAAGTCGAGGCGAACTACTTCATCTGTAGTGAGTGGCAAAAGCAGGATCCTGCCAAGAGCCGGGGCTTCATTCATTCGCGCCGGCGGCACTTTCACAATACAAAACGCTCGCTCGCAAGTTACGTCACCACGTCGGACCAGCCGCAGCGCAGCGATGATGTGCTCGTGGACGAGTCCAAGGAAGCGCAGATTCACGATTTGGGCGAGGCCCTCAAGGAACTGGAAATCAAGGGCAACTACTTTGGGAACTATTCCTTGACCATCGTGGTCTACGACCAAGACTTGGCAAAAGTGGAATCGGCGTGCGCCGATTTTTACAAAGCCTTCAACGTTCACGACGCCCAGCTCTATGACGAGAAATACAACCTATTCAACGCGTATCTGTCCACCGTTCCCGGCAACTACGCCTTCAATCTCCGCTCCATGCTCATCCTCAATGCGAACTACGCCGACTACTCCCTGCTTTTTACTCTGCACTCGGGACACCAGCTCAACAGCCATCTGAACCAGGAATATCTCGCGGTGCTCGAAACGAACCATCGAACGCCTTACTACCTGAATCTGCATTGCAAAGATACCGCCCATACCGTGATCCTCGGGCGGACGGGAGCGGGGAAAAGCTTCCTTCTGAATTTCCTCATCACCAATCTGCAGAAATACGATCCCTATACCTTCATCTTCGATCTGGGCGGCAGCTTCGAAAGCCTTACTCGATTGTTTGAAGGCACCTACGTCAAAGTCGGCATGGACGCCGCCGCGTTCAAAATCAATCCCTTTTGCCTCCCGAAAACGAAGCCAAATCTCGACTTTCTGGCTCTATTCGTCAAAGTTCTTGCGGACAACCATAGCGGCGAAAAGCTTTCGATCGAAGAAGAGCAGGAAATTTACCAGCAAATCGAGAATCTCTACTGCATTGACCCAGAGCTACGCACCCTCGGAGTTCTGGCCAACACACTTCCGCGCGCGCTCTCCTTAAAACTCCAAAAGTGGACAACAGGCGGACAGTTCGGATTCCTTTTCGACAACGCGGAAGACACGGTAAGTTTTTCGCGCTTTCAGTGCTTCGATTTTCAGGGGATGGAACAGTACCCGCAGATTCTGGAGCCATTGCTCTTTTACATCCTCCATCGGGCGAACCACGCGATCACCAATCGCGAAATCACGCACATTTTCAAAGCATTCTTCATCGATGAAGCGTGGACGTTTTTCCGCAATCCCCGCATCAAGGGCTACATCGTCGAAGCCCTCAAGACTTGGCGAAAGCAGAATGCCGCGATGATTCTGTCCACGCAGTCGCTCGACGAGCTGCGAAAGTCCGACATTTTGGATGTCATCATCGAAACGTGCGCAACGAAGATTTTCCTCGCCAATCCCGACATGGATCGCGAGCTCTACCAAAACCAGTTTCATCTGAACGACACGGAAATTGACCTCATTTCCACGTTGATTCCGAAGCGGCAGTTTCTGATCAAGAACCATGAGATCGCCAAGATTGCGAACCTGGAAGTGGACGCGAAGAGCTATTGGCTGTACACGAACGATCCCTTTGACAACCGGAAGCGGGCGGAAGCCTTCGAGAAACACGGTTTTGAAAAGGGCCTAGAGGTCCTGGCAGGAGCGAGGCCATGAGGGACAGGCTCAGCGTTTTCGATCTATGTCTCCCAGGCATCGTCGCCGGAATGATCTTGGCAGGGGCAGTGCTAGGCGTGGGGGATGCCCTGTTTCCTGACACTTTCCAGAAGGTACTCCCGCGGGAAACATTTCTGCTCCTGGTGGTCGCGATCGCCGCGACCAGCGTCATTGGTTTTGTAAGTCTCTTCGTTCCGTCCCGCGAGGAAGAGAAATCCCCGAAAGATATCTCGTCAAAGTATCGAGCAGGAGGCCCCGATGTTGACTAGAATCCTTCGCTTCGCATTCCCGTACGTTTTACTAGTCGCTCTTGCCGGGCTGTTCGCTTGGACTCCCGCAGTCCTTGCCGATTCCGGCGTGTTGCCGGTAAACGAGGAAATCCTGGACGCCACCACGGGCGACAAAGAGTTTTGGATCATTAACGGCGCACACAACCTCTGCTATCTCCATCCCGCGCAGCAAGGCATTCGCAGCAACCTGAATCTCATCACCTCCACGGGACACGTGTATTCCTTCCTGCTGACGGAGATCAGCAACGAGCCGAATGCCGAGCCGGACTTGAAGATTTTTGTCGAGCGCAAGGAGGAATCAACCATCAACGGAGCGTCGGGAGTGCCCCCGCTTGCCCGAGCTTCCGAGGTTCAGGCTTACAAGGCCGCTGTGGACGCGGCTCGCGCCGATGCGGCGCAGGCAGTCCATGCTGCCGAGGAGCGAGCCCAGAAGGATATCAGCGAGTATCGCCAGCAATACGCAGGAAAGCTCGAATTCGACTACAGCTACAACGGCAAGGCCGCCCGAGCGCCTTTTTCTGTCGCAGCGATCTACCACGACGACAAATTCACCTACATCAAGTCGAGCGCCCAGGAGAAGCCAACGATTTACGAGGTGAAAGACGGCAAACCGAATCTCATCAATTTCGAGCTAGCGAACGGCGTGTACGTGATTCCAAAGATCGTAGACCAGGGTTACCTGGCCCTCGGAAAGAAAAGACTGAGTTTTGAGCGGCACGGAGAGTAGTGGCAATCGTGATGCCGGAGAGTCCCATGCCCGACAAAAACGAACAGACAGCTCAGGCTGAAACCAATGCGCAATTGCGCGGCACGGTCGAAAACAAAACGCCGAAACCAGCAGGGCTGCTTCCGAAGAACACGCAGCAGCTCGTGATCCTGGGTGTGGCGGTCGTAATGGTGCTCATCATGTGGCTTACCGGAGGAACAAAGCGTGCGAGGCCGACGGCTTCTGTCCCAGCAGCGGCGCGGGTCCAGCCTCCGAATCCGGCGACGGTCGAGGATTTCAAGCAAACGATCCAGCAACAACAAGCGGCGACACGGCAGCCCATTTCGCCATCGAATCTCGAACGGCTGAAAGCCTTGGGGTTGGCTGGCGACGTACCTCCAAACGGCGCAGCCGTGCCCCCAGGCGACGCAAGTATTCCTCAACCAGGAGGGATTGTTGGCGGCGTGGCGGGCCAGCAGCCGCCACCTCCCGACCCCGTAAAAGAAGACCGGAGGAAGCGACAGTATCTGTCGCTGTTCGCCCCCAATGTTGCCTTTACCTACCGCAAAGGCCAGGAGGCCGAGCAACTCGCCGGCTCAGGGCCTAAGAGCATCAATCCTCCGAGTCAGGACGATTCGGCGCAGCAGCGTCCGAGCAATTGGGATGCTCAGCTTCGTGAAGCGGAGGCGCAACTTGCGGCACTCGGCCGAACCGGGGAGCGCGATACACCGCCACCAACGTCTGCCTCCGCACAACAGAAGCAGTCCACTGCCGAGTCAGAGCGGTCAAACCCGGACGCATCCCGTCCCGGTACGTTCAACTCGTTCACCGGAAAGCGATACGTGGCATTCGAGGGCATGGTCCTTGAAACGCTCTTGATTAACCGTCTCAACGGCACCTTTCCTGGGCCCGTCAATTGCCTGGTCACAACCGACATCTATTCGCATGACCGCCAGCACGTTCTGATCCCTGCCGGGACGAAAGTGCTTGGGGAAGCCAAAAAGGTCGAGGCGTTCGGCCAGCAACGGCTGGCCGTGTTCTTTCATCGGCTCATCATGCCAGACGGTTACTCGGTGAGCTTGGACCAATTCAAAGGACTCAATCAGATCGGTGAAACCGCTCTCCGCGACAAGGTGAACAACCACTATCTGCAAATCTTCGGAGCGTCGCTGGCCGTGGGCATTCTAGGCGGCATCGCCGAGTCCGGAACCGGCAACGTGCTCAGTAATTCGCCTTTGGACCGCGTACGAGAAGGGTTTGGAGCAAGCATCGCAAATTCATCAATGAATATCCTCGACCGTTTCCTGAACGTCCTGCCCACGGTGACGATCCGTGAGGGCAATCGCGTGAAGGTTTATCTCTCGGGAGATTTGTTGTTGCCGGATTACGCCCAGCACACCATGCAACCTGATTTGTGATTGGAGGGAAACGAATGAGAGGTCTCAGGTACGTAGCAGTTGCAATCCTTGCGTTCGCCGTGGCCGGATGCGGCAAGAAAGAAGAAGAAAGCGAACTGGCTCCTCCTGGGTTCTGCAAGACCGAGGCCGAATGCCAGCCAACGGCAGACCGCGAAAACGCACGCCAGGAGGAACTTAGGCAAAAGCGGATCACTCAAGGCGTGCATGAGCAATATTTGCCATGCGGCACGTACAAGCCGACGAAGGCTCCGAACGGGTACTGGAACGTGACACGGGACGCGGCTGGATGCCCTCCCACTGCGAGCCAGCAAGACCCTCATCCCGATCTTGGCAAGGCCAAGAAATCAGCACACTAGGAAGGAGAATCGCATGAACTATATCGCAAAAAGGAGCGCCGTTATCGCTGTCGTGGTAACGCTGCTTCTTGTCCCCGCCGCATCGCAAGCGCAGTTCGGATTCGGCGGGATTGTCTACGACCCAACCAACTACGCCAACGCAGTCCTGCGTTACAGCCAACTTGTCCAGCAACTTGCTCAACTCAGGCAAACCTACCAGCAGGTCCTGAACCAGTACAATCTGGCGCTTCAAATGTCCCGGAATCTGCGGAACATGCCGGCGCGTTATCGCGCCACGTTTTCCCAGTGGCGTACTTTCACAGCAAACGATCTCTACGGAAACACGCGCGGCTGGGTTGGCGCCGCAAACGGCGCGGGGGCCCAAGCGGTGAGTCCCGCGTATCAGCAAGCTACGATCCCTCTTCTGACCTACAGTCAGGCGGACCTCAACGCCATCAATCCCGCGGACGCCCGAAACCTCAAATCAGTTTACGCTTCACTTCAACTGACTGACGGCGCGAACGTGTCCGCTTTGACCACGGTTGGTAATGTCCGGGGCAACGCCCAGACGGTGCAGCAGCAGATCGCGAACCTCGAACAGGATTCGCTTTCTGGAGATGCTTCACTGAATAGCGAAGTCAGCATTCTGAATAAGATCAACGCCAGCAACGTTCTGACGTTGCGCACGCTGCAGGACGCCAACAACCTCAGAGTCGCGGCCTTGGAGCAGCAAGTTCTCCAGGCTAAGCAGCAGCGAGACATTGACACGGCGAACCTCAACTTCACTATCCAGATGCGGCAGCAAGTGACGCAGAACCTTGCCCCATTCAATGGCAATCTCACGCGATCACTTAGCAGCCACCGCTTGCCATAGACCGAGGAAAGGCCCGGAATCAGGAGCAAAGGATAAACCCATGAACTTTTTCGACGAGGTCCTCCAAGCGGTTGACGCGCTTGTGCAGCAAAACCTTGGGATCTTCGATGGCATGGGCCAAAACCTGTTCCGGGCCTTCGCCACCATTCTCGTCGTTTGGTATGGCATCAAGGCCGGACTAGCCTCTGGCGAGAATCGCGGCGGCTTCCATTTCGCGAACTTCGTAACACTAATTCTCATGATCAGCTTTGGATTCGCGATGGTGAATTACTATGACGCGCCCATCCCTGGGTTTGGGCGCGACTTCCATCACCTCATTACGGATGAGGCGGCCAGCCTATCAAATCAGATCGGCCAGGCTAACGCGCAGCGGATCGCGGACGACACGCAGTATGTGCTGAGCAATCTCGAAGCGCCGGGAATCACCCAGCCGATCGCGACCTTTCTCTATTCCTTGCTCTGGCTTGGGGCGGTTGTCACGGAGGCCTTGGCGCTCATCATTGTGGCCTTCGGCGTTGTGGCCACGGCGCTTTGTATCCTCTTGGGGCCGGTGTTTATTCCATTCTTTATCGTTCCCCAACTCGACTGGCTCTTCTGGGGTTGGCTGAAGGCTTTCATTCAGTATTCCTTCTATCAGGTAGTCGCTGCGGGTGTGCTCTACATCGTGAGTCAGTTCACCTTCGGCATCATCCACGCGCAGATTACCGGACTCATTTCACCAACCGACCTCATCAGGATATCGCCGGTGTTGGTAGTCACGTACCTAGCGGCCATCTACGCCATTATCAAAGTTCCGATGCTCACGAGCCACATCTTCAGCGGCACCTCTGGAGGCTCGGCCGGAAACCTCTTTGACACGGTTTCGCGAGCACTTGGAGCCGCCGCATGAAAGACCCCACATTCAACGAAGCGAAGCAACTTTACCTCGAACAATATGCCTCTGCCATCGTTACGGGCGGCTATCTGAAGATTGCAGTCGCCGTCCTGTCTCTCGTGGTTCTGGGGCTAGTCCTAGTGAATGTGAAGATCGCGCGTACGCTCGAAAGTTTCAAGCCCATGGTGATCCGCATTGACGAAATCGGCCGGGCCCAGGCCGTGGCCTATGAAAATCTCGTCTACAAGCCGGAATACAAAGAGACGAAATACTTCCTGACGCGCTTCTGCCAGCTCTATTACCGGCGCAATCACGCGACCATCAATGAAGACTTCACGCAGGCTTTGTACTTTCTCGACGGAAAGCTTGCAGGGGACACCATTCAGCAGTTCAAGCAGAAAAATATCCTTAAGAGTTTTCTTGCTGACAGCCTCGCGCCAGAGAGGGACGTGGACGTGCAACAGGTGGTGATCGAACCGATGGAAAAAGCTCCGTACAAGGGCACTGTGGACTTTTTCGAGATTGAATACTCACCGTCAGACCATTCGGTTGCGAAGCGCACGCTCTACACCGCGAGCCTTCTCTTCACGTTCCGGGACCAGGTTCCAAACGCCGAGATTCTGACGAATCCCTTGGGGCTGACGATCACCTATTTCCGGGAAGACGAGGCATTCAAGTGACAACACGAATTCACCCCCAAACCGAAGAGGGCGCGGGCAGTCGCCTGGCAACATCGGCCCAACCTCCGCGCGCCACGTCCCCCTTTTCTCCAATGGCTTCCTCCCAACCTGCGCCACAGCCCATCCGCTCGCTCGTGCTTCTCGACAACCCAGACGCGCTCCTGGAGGGCCTCCGTTGCTCAACGGCTTCCTGCCCGCGCCCAACACTAGCTCATTCTGAGGAAAAAACTTCTCGAGATTCCCGGACGCATCCGGGGGACTTAAAATGATCCGCAACTCTCTATTCGTCTCGGCAACAGTGCTCATCATGGTGCTGTTCGGCCTCATGAGCCGGCTCGACTTCCTCGCTGCATCCAAGAAGGCGCTTTTCCTTCACTGTGGCGGCAGCATCGCGTTGTTCGTCGCGATTTTGGGTGTGAATCTCTTTGCAGCCACACTGGCCATCAACCGCAAAATTCTGCTGAAAGACACCGGCAGAAAGCTGTCTCACTTCGACAATCAATTACAGGCAGGAGGGCCCGAAGGGCTTCCGCCGTTTCTGACGGAAAGGCGATAGCGATGCCTCGTTGGGACATTTCGGACCCTGACCGCGTGCACACCTCTGACGTGCGCGTTCCCCCTGAAGACCCACGGACGAGCTCAAACAGTCGGAGCCCATCGGTTGGCCGGGCGGGAAGTGGCAGCGACTCTTCTGTGAAAAAAATGGAACGCCCAGAGCGATCCACCGGGGCCAGGGCCGAGAGACCAAGCGAGCGCCGGACAAGGCATCAAGATCACGGCCAGTCCTATTCGCTTCGTGACTCGGAGATGCGAGCGATGGCCGACATTGGCCGATTCCGCGCGGTAGACGTTAAAGACCTTGCTCGATTCGCTTACCAGGGTGATGAAGCTCGCGCGAAGTATGACCTCGAAAACCTTCGCACACAAGGATTGGTGGAGGAAAAGACGTTTTTCCGGGCCCACAAATCGGCGCGCAAAATGGTGACTTTGACGGAACGCGGCCACCGCATGGTCAGGAAAGCGAGTGGTCTTGCCAAGGAGCAAAGGATTTATCACGGCATCGTCAAACCACGGGAGCTCGACCACGATGCCGACCTTTATAAGGTGTACCAGAAGGCTGTCAAACAGATTCAAGAAAAGGGCGGAAAACCCCTACGAGTCCGGCTCGATTTCGAGCTGAAGGAGTCGATCAACCGTGAAAAGGAAGCTGCAGGACATCTGCCCGAAGAGATGCGGAGGAGATGGCTCCGAGCGGTTGCAGAAGAGCACGGATTGACGATCGACGGCACGACCATCCACCTTCCCGACATCCAGGTTGAGTACGAAACCCCGGATGGCAGAGCCGGGAGAGAGAACTTAGAACTTCTCTCCCGGAACTACCGGGAAGAAGGGATTCGCGGCAAGGCCGCAGCAGGTTTCAAGATCTACGCCAGGGCGCAAGACACTAACCGCATCCGTCGCGCCCTTCACGACACCGGCCTGGTTCGCGAGGTTCTTTCGGTATGAGTATCACGCAATTCCAGCTCGAAGGGCTCCACCTTCTCGGCTATACAAAGCGCGAAAGCGAGTTCCTTTTCTTGGTCGCTACGCACTCGGGGTATTTCACAAACCGCCAGTTCAAGTCGTTCGCGCAAACGGAATCGGGTTCCGTATCACATGCCTTCATTCGCAAGCTTCTGGAACGAAAACACGCCACCTATCACGCCTACCGGTCCGGGGGTCGTGTTTACCACCTGTTTGCCCGGAAGGTCTACCAGGCGATCGAGCGAGAGAATCTCCGAACCCGCAAAAAGCACGAACTGGAGTACGTCAAGACGCGCTTGGTCGCGTTGGATTTTGTGCTCGCACATCCGCAGCACAGCTATCTCGAAACCGAGGCAGATAAAGTCGACTTCTTTCGGAAGGAATATGACGTGGGCCGGGAGGCCCTTCCGGTGAAGCTGTATCGCGCGCGAAAGTCTGCGGAAGTTACACCGCGTTATTTCGTGGACCGCTTCCCGACGTTCCTGAATCGGAGCTCTGCTCCGCCTTTGCCGACATTCACTTATGTCGATTCAGGAGCAGTGACGCTCGACGGTTTTGGCACCCACCTACGAGCCTATCTCGGATTGTTCCAGGCGGTTGGAAGGTTCGAGTTTCTTTATATCGCTCCGACCACTCGGTTGTTCCAAGCTGCGGAATCCGAGTTCCATCATGTGCTGCACGGTCGGCGCAAACCATCGAAATGCGTGAGTCTTTTGGAGTACTTCCGTGTGCGGAAGGCCTGGGATGCAAAGGAGCGTGTGGCAAGCGCGGAAGTTGTTTTACTGAAGGAAGCGCAGGAGCGGTATGCGGGGAGAAACTTCGAAGAGCTGTACGAATGCTGGCGGGGCGGGAGTGCCAGAGACAGTGATGTGATGCGAGCTGCGGGGGAGCCTTTCGGACCAGCGGGGGGTGTATTTCGAGCTCTTGTGTGTGGGTCTTCGCTGACAATTTTCACCGATCCACTGGGAAATATTACGGAAAGCTCCCCGGAACCAGAGTTCAACGATTCCTTGCCGCAGATTTCCGGCAATCGGTCCGTTCAGGTGTTCGGGTCATGATGAGCGAAGTGGTGTGGTTACAAGGGATTGCGGAGAGAAGCAAGAGCAAGTCAGACGGCAGAAAAGGACGCCTTCTGGGACACGGATACACGCCAGGAGAGTTGTGGGCCTGGATTTGTGGCCAGTTTTCCACTGGTCGGGGCCGGAAGGTGCAAGAAAAGAATCAAGATAACCGGCGACGGAGCGTAGGAATGGACGGGGGAGAAAACCGTTTTTTGGGCGGTAGCGACCCCGCTTTGAGCGGCTTTTCAGCCGCCCAACGCCTTCGGCGCCGGGGGTCGCTACCGCCCAAGTTGTCCAGCAGACTTCCTCGCTCCGTCGCCGGCAGAGTTGTAGGAGAAGAAGTCAGCAATTCTGAATCACATCAGCAACAGGAGAACAGAATATGGCCCTGATTCCGAAGGTAGAACCCAAGCATGAAAAGAAAGTAGTTTCGGCCCGCCTCGACGAGGAAGTGCACACGATGCTTCAGCGCTATGCAGCCTTTCTTGGAGGGGCAACACACGAGTACATCATTGGCGAATCCTTAAAACGTCTCTTCCGCCGAGACAAGGAGTTCAACGAGTGGCTTGAAAAGAATCATAGAGGTTCGACTGCAACTTCTGACGCGCCTCAACCCACGAGCCCAACTCCCAAGAACACAACAAGGACAGCGCCAACGGCAGCATGATCCAACGCATCCTCAATTCGAAAAACTTCCTTGCAGTGTTGTTAGCACTGGTGACGGGGACATCTCTGTACTTCAAGATGCCCTGGCCGATGACGACCGCGCTTGCTCCAGTCACCTGGAACGAATACTTCCTCCGTGTGATCGCTTTCAGGGACCCATGGACGTATGCGGTCCTGAAAGCTTCCTATCACGTCATGCTTTTCACGACTCCATACATCGGCTATTCATTCGTGCTGTCCGCGCTCTACATCTTTACATTGCGGCCAAGACGGTCACCAAAGCCGCGGCCTTTGCCACTCTATCCAGTTGTGGAATCCCGAAATCAGCTCAGCGTCGTCATAGGGGAAATTCACAACCCGCGCCTTCCAGTCCCGGCGGAGAACCCCACTTGGCTCATCATCCCGGAGCGAGGATTGTTTACCGGCACAATCATGATTGGTGCCACCGGTAGTGGCAAGACGGCGGGCGGAATGTATCCGTTCACCGATCAATTGTTGGGCTACCGGTCAGCAGACGCGGACACCAAGGCAAGTGCGCTGGTGCTTGAAGTTAAAGGCGATTTCTGCGGCAAGGTTAAAGATATCCTGTTGAAGCGAGGCCGCGCCGACGACTACATAGAAATCGGCCTGGATTCCGAATGGGCTTACAACCCTCTTTACAACGACCTCGAAGGCTACGCCCTGGCTTACGGAATCGCATCCTTATTAAACAATCTGTTTGGCAAGGGCAAAGAACCCTTTTGGCAGCAGGCGTACACGAACCTCGTCAAGTTCATCATCATCCTGCATCAGGTCGGTTTTGGTTACGTCACCCTCTTCGACGTCTATGAGTCGGCTATCTCGGCACAAGTGCTTGAAAGAAAGATGCGGCAGGCCGAGGAAAACATCGTGGGGAAATCCTTTCTCACCGTCTCCCGCGAATCCTTCCAGTCTTACGCGCGAGAACTTGCTGAGGCTGGCTTCGAGGCAAATGAGAGTGGACAGCAATACCGACTGCTAGATTCGCTCCCAGCAAGAGATGTTTTGCAGAAACTTGGGATTGAGCCGACCCTCCAGCATGAAAGCCGTCCGAATGGCGTTGACCAGGATAGAAAGGAGCAACTGGAAGCGGTGAAGCGCTGGTACAACGACGACTGGAAAAACCTCGATAAGAAATTGCAGAGCTCTGTTGTCGAAGGCATCTCCGTTTTTCTCTCGCTCTTTGACGACAATCCACGCGTCAAGCGCATGTTCTGTCCGCCTCTCGAACTTTATCGACAACCTGAAGCGCAGCCGTCTGGACGAAAGCCCCTCCCTCAGATCGCGACCTTATTAGAGCAAGGCAAGGTCATTGCCCTCAACTTTCCAGCCAGCATGAACCCGGGGTTAGCGCGGGCCATCGGCGTGATGCTCAAGATGGATTTTCAACGGGCGGTCTTGAATCGAATCCCACATATTGCGAAGAATCCTAGCAAGGAGTGGCGCCCCATTGTGTTTATCTGCGATGAATACCAAGAGCTTGCTACCGTCGGAGTGAATGAGCCGAGTGGCGACGAAAAATTCTTCTCGCTCTCGCGCCAAGCAAAGTGCGTTCCTCTTGTAGCAACGCAGAGCATCAGTTCCTTGCAATCAACTCTGCCCGGAGAAACCTGGCGAACTTTGCTGCAAACCTTCCGCACGAAAATCTTCCTTTCCCTATCGGACGACTTCTCCGCAAAGATTGCAAGTGAACTCTGCGGCCAGGAGGAAAAGTGGCGCGTCAATTACAACATTTCGGAAAGCGGCCACGATTCGAGAGTCAGCTATCTGACCGGCAAACCGCTGGCTGACAAAGCCCACATCAGCACTTCCAAAACCTACAGCCAGCAGCGGGACTACAGGTTCGATATGAAGACCTTCACGGAATTGAAGAACGCACAATCCATCACTTTGGCTTACGACGGGCTCAACCCGCTGCCGCCGATGTTCTGTTATTTGAAGCCGTACCTGAACGACGTAAATAAATCCTACTTTCGCCAGCTTGCGGACGGACAACTGTGATGAACGGTTTCGAGCTGATTCTCCCATTCCTCCGCCCGATCCAGCATCTCATCCTGGACCCGGACATCAGCGAGATCATGGTCAACGGCCCCGAGCGGATCTTCATTGAAAAGGCTGGATACCTTCAAGCTGTCCCCGATGTGAAACTAACTGCTGCATCTCTTATGGTTGCGGTGAAAAACATTGCCAGACGCTTGGGCGACGACATCTCAGAAGCAAAGCCCATTCTTGATTCACGCCTCCCCGATGGCAGCCGTGTTGCTGCCGTGATTCCACCTTGCAGCATCTACGGTGTGGCTCTAACGATCCGAAAGTTCAACTCTCATAGATTCAAGATGAGAGATCTCATCGAAGTGGGCACGCTTACCACCGCACTTGCTGCTCAGTTCGAAGAGTACGTTGCCCAGCGCAAAAACATTCTCATTTGCGGGGGAACATCGAGCGGCAAGACCACTCTCGCTAATCTATTGATGGAATTCATTCCTGACCACGAGCGCATTGTGTTGATTGAGGACACGGCAGAGATACAAATTCAGAAAGACAATGCCCTTCGATTCGAGGCCCGCCGCGAGCAGAACGGTCTGCCGGCAGTGACCATCCGCGATCTTCTGAAAGCAACCCTACGTCATCGCCCAGATCGGATCATCGTGGGCGAGATTCGCGGCGGTGAAGCCTTCGATCTCCTGCAACTTCTTAACACCGGCCACAGTGGAACCCTCTCAACGGTACATGCAAACTCCGCCGCCCAGGGCATCTCGCGGTTCACAACTTGTGTGTTGCAAAGCGGCATCGAAATGCCGTACCGCGCCATCAAGACAAACATAGCCGATTCGCTCAACATCATTGTCCACATCGAACGTTGCCCAGGATACCGATATGTTGGTGAAGTTATGGAAGTTCTGGGATATGACCCAGAAACGGATCGCTACGACCTCCGCGTAGTTTACCGCACGCGAAGAATTGAGCGAGGTCTGTAGGCTCACAGTTGAACAGACCAAAGTTCTTGGGTGACGGGAGAAAAAGGCTTGCCGTTCTTCTATAAATCCGGCGATGCTGCAATTGCCGCGAGTGTTCGAAGTCAAGCAAAGCAACAAAGGCTTGGGACAACTAAATCTTCGTTGATCGTTTCCGCGCTCCATGCTAATGTTGTAGCTACGCACGTAGCTACGCACGTAGCTACGCGGCCTTCAGGGCCTAAGTGATGAATTTTGAATGGGATGAGGGCAAGAACCAAATCAATATTGCCAAGCACGGCCTGGATTTGGCTGATGCGGAAGAGCTTTTTAACGAGCGATTGCCCTTCTTGGTTGCGCCAGACACAGCCGAAGACTACGGGGAGGACCGCTGGATAGGTATCGGCGTAATAAACGGTCGCGTGGTAGTCGCAGTCTTTACTGAGAAAGGGCATGACGTAATCAGGCTGATTTCATTGCGGAAAGCCAACCAAGAAGAGAGAAGAGACTATGAAGAAGCAGTCAAAAACGAATTGGGAGAAGGTTGATTCTCTTCGAGACAACGAAATCAACTACAGCGACGCACCTAAGTTGGATGCGCGCTTCTTCGGGAAGGCAGTCCCTTGGACCGCATCAAAGGAGCAAATTACACTCCGACTGGACCCGGACGTAGTCAGCTATTTTCGGCGTCAGGGCAAGGGCTACCAGACTGCAATCAACGCAGCGCTTCGTAGACATATCGGAGGGCAAAGAATCGACCCTCTGGGCCAAGATTTATTGTTGCCGTTTGAAAAGCAGAGTTTCACGCCCGAATACTCTGAATACTTTCGGGTAAAGCGAAATAACTTCTTTGCGACCATCCAGGCATTCGGCCATTTGTGGAAGTCTTTTTCACTGTTAGACAGACTTTTCCTAGACGAGTTCGCTGACGTCGAGAACCTGCGCGATCCAGCGCAGTTCCTGCCGTTATTGCTTCTGATCCAAGCACACTCGCAGTTTCGCATTGCTTCCGAATTGGCCTTCAGTAACGCACTCAGTGCGTCCGGGGCAGTCTTGAGACAAAGCATCGAATCGACTGCGTTCGCTCACAAGCTATACACGCGTCCCGAGCTGGGTTCAGTTTGGATGTCGAAGGACGAAAGCAAGCAGAGTGCTCAAGAATTCCATCAAGCATTCGTCAGCAAACGCCGAGAGAACTTGTTTTCAAGCCACCCGGCTCTGGAAGAATTGTATTCATACTGGTGTGATCTCTCGGAACTAAGCAGTCACGTGAACCTCGTAAGCTTTGGTAAACGAATCACCACTGAGCAATCGCCCACTCATGTTAAGTGGTCTTTGAGTTATTTCGAAATGGATAGGCAGGCTCTCGCCTACGGCCTATTCACCGTTTTGTATGTGGGACGATTGATTGAGAATCTTATCTTTGCCATCTTTGAAGCCCGTCTGCAATTTGACGACTCCCTTGCTAATAAACGGAAGTTATCCTCGGACTACCTAGAACAAGTTAGACGGGAACTCCGGGCCGAGTTCGCAGATACAGCTCCGCAAGCACAGAACCGCTGACGCTGTTGGCGATGTAAGGTGCCTTAGTAATCTTAGAGGCATTAGCGCAGACATGTATTAAGATACTGCCATAAATATCGGATGGAGAAGGTATATTAGGCAATCAACGACCGAACAAAAGGCTGGCCTACTCAATGGATATACTTCAAGCTGTAGAATGGCAAGCCGTTGACCACCAAACAACTAAAGAACAATCGAACCGTGAGAGATACTCGCCTGTCGTTTCCACTTTTAGATGGTGGGCTCGACGACCGCACGCTCTCATGGGTGCCATTCTCGACGCCGCCCAGGAAACCTACGGCAGACGATTTGTCGTTTCGGATCCATTCAGCGGCGGAGGTACGGTCGCCTTCGAAGCGGTTCGTCGTGGCTTGCCAGTCTATGCCCAGGATTTGTATGCGTGGCCGACCTATTGCCTGAAAAGTGCGCTCGATACGGTCGAACCGGACAGTCTGCAAAAGGCCGGGTCAGCACTGCTTGAATCATTGAAACCGCTCCGTGCCATGTATCGCAGAACTGACGGGGCGTCGATCTGGGAAATCACTCACGTTATTAGGGTCAGGAAGAGCGTTTGCCCGAAGTGCAAAGCGAACAATTTTCTTTTTCCGACGCCGCTGGTATCGCTGGCCTCGAGAAAAGCTGCGGAAACGGATGCCTTCTTCGGATGCGTCGCCTGCGGAGGAATGACTCGACGACGTTCCAATGTTCTGGCGTTCCAATGTGACGAATGCCATCGAAGGTGCGAAACACGTGAGCGAACAGGCCAGGCGTGCCCTACGTGCCATTGCTGCTCTAACAGATTGAATCCCAGACGTGGTCGTTTCCAGAAGTCGGATTGGCACCCTGCCCTGCTTCAAGAGCGGCGCATTCTAGGCAAGGGCGACGCTCGGCCCATCCTGCGTCCGGTTTGCGCCGATGACCCAGTCGCTGATATTGGAAGAGTTATACTCCCTAAGAGCATAAAGAGCCCTATCCCCCCCGGCCTTGAAACGAATCATCTTCTAGCATCAGGCTTCCGCCGTTGGGCTGACTTGTACTCGCGCCGTCAGCTCATAATTCTCATTGCGGCGATTGAGCGACTAAGAAACCTAAGGATTCAACCGGCACTCAAGGACAAGCTTGCGATCGCAGTTCTCGGCGCATGCGAGTTGCCGGCGTTTCTTAGTCGATGGGATCGCTATCACCCTAAGGTTTTCGAGGCGCTCGCCAATCATCGATACGCCAGGACAACTCTAGCGGTCGAGGCAAACCCCTTGTCCCCAATCGGCAGAGGAACGATACCGCGAAGACTGCGCGCTCTGCAAAAGGCGACGACCTGGCTGAGTTCAATCAAAACGTTGCCGGTATTGATGCCTGCAGGTGTTCGACGTAGAACTCCTAAGGATGGCATCTTGATCTGCTCAGGCAGCAGTGCCCGCCAGGCGCTCGCTAACAACTGCGCACAGCTTGTCTTAACAGACCCGCCGTATCACGACGACGTGCAGTACGGAGAGCTTTCACGGTTATTTCATGCGTGGCTCGGGACTTACCTGCGATTCCGCAAAGCTGACGAAGCAGCCGAGGCTGTACCTAATCGCATGCGAGCCCGTGGGACGGCGGAATACGAGTCCACGTTGGTCGCATGTTTCTCAGAAAGTCGACGAACCTTGACCGGCGACGGCAGAATGATTCTGACCTTTCATAACAACGACTTAAGAGCGTGGAAGGCACTTTCCGGAGCTCTGTGGCGATCCCGGTTCGTCATCACAAGCCTAGCAACCGTTATTGCAGAGAATCGCGCTGATCACAGCAAACGAAACAAACGAGCATTCCTATCGGATCTCGTCCTTGAGTGTAAGCCGAAGCCAGACCGCCTTCCTGCTTCGCTGCCTCGCCGTTTTGGAACGGGCAAGAACACACAGGCGAAAAACCTTTTGGCGATGGGGTTGGCAATATCCGAAAAGGTCAACCGCGGTAGCTCGGATGACCTTAAGAAAAGCTACTTAAATCACTTGAACACGCTCGGCGTGCGTCAAGCTCTGATTCACTAGGTCGGTGCCTTCCTCATGGGCTGCTTCGACGCGTTCCGAGACCTCAAAGGGCAAAACAGCCTCGCTGCTCGTTTGTTTTCCGACCAAGTTCCGCTGGTTGAGAATGGGCAGCGGTTGCAGAGTACGACGGTGCAACGCGCAAGCGGCGTATTTGCCACACAACTGTTGGCAGTTGCTACCGAAACTGCCCATTCCCGTCTAGTATTCATCTGTCCAAATCCGGATCTCGATCTTGCTAGGTTCCTGGCGGTGTCTGTCCTCATGGCCGACTTCGTATCGAGGCAAGGAAACAATAGTGGCGTCCAGAAGGTGCGCGGAATCGTGCGGGGCGACTTGATCCTCATAACCCAAAATATTCGGGAGTGCGTCGCCGTATTGCGAGGTTTGTCGATTCGAAGTCGTTCGGAGCTGTTGGCCGTAACAGAGTTCTGGGACGTAGAAGTGCTTTCGAAATACACACCACCCTCAAAGGATCGCCCGCGCGTCTACGTTGCCAATCCGGGTTGGCCCCTCTCAATTGATGGGGACCGCAACTTCGGATGCGTAATTATTGACGCCACCCACCCGCGGACTGCGGCTCACTTGAACGACCTTTTGGCGCACCCTGTCGTTGCTAAAGCACCTGTGTCTATCCTGTTGGTCCCGCCATGGGAGGACCAACGGCTTTCCCGTGTCGCAGGAAACTCTGGCAATCGCCCGATGTATTGGTTGTGGGATCCAAGCTCTGTTGCCTCAATTGAAGAAGGTGTCATACCCGCCCCGGGTTATGCCAACTCACATTCGCAATGTAGAAACCTCTGGATTACCGCCGATGAGAAGGTCGACGAAATTCTCCAGCAGCTCCACGGACTTCTCGTTGGGGCCATGCGCACCGGAAAAGCAGGGGAGTCCGGCGACCTCCTGGAGGCATGGGGTTTGTACCATCGCCTTCGTCAGCTTACTGTCCCATTACGGCAGCTCGAAGAATGGCAGCGCGTCACACGAGGGGTGTTCACGCTCAAAGAACGGCTAGAGAGTTTGGAGCGGGCTGAGTTGAATGCGTCTGGTGCCCTCGGCGCATACCTCCAAACACATTGGCAGAAAGTGACCGACTGTCTTCGATCCTTATATGACGTACTGCTCCATCGGACCGAACCAGCGAAATTTTACACTCTTGCATCTGTTGTTTCGCGCTACGTGAGCGATGTATCAGCGAACCCCTTCCGAGTGGTAGCGCCCACCGAATACGAGGCAAATCTTCTAGCAAGTATGCTGGGAGACGTCGTGGACGAGTGGAACGATGCCCTTCAGGATGGCCGTGTCACGGTCACAACCGTTCGACAAGAACCGCGGCTCGCCGCGCAGGGAGACCGCAAACACACAATTCTACTCGGATTTCGGACTAGCGAGACTCGCCACCTGGATGTCTATCCGCCTTTTCCGGTCGATTTAGTTGGGTATTCATACGAAGCGTCTGTAGACCACGCGACTCAAAACCGAATGTACAATTTTCTCGAACAATTCCAGACAGAACTCTTTCGGGCACAAATGCTAGGCGCCCTGGGATTGGCACCCCAGGCTTCCTTGACAACTGTTTCTAGCGGAGGCGGGGTCGAGCTCTTACCCAGCACGCGCCCGGAAGTGCAGCTCCACCTTGACCCTGGAGTCCAACCTAAGACGATACGATCCGTCCCCATTGATTCGATCGAGCCGTTGGACGTGGGAAAGCTGAGCGACAGCTGGTGGTCAGACGAGACCGCTCCACGACGGGCAGACATCACCGGGAAAGGCAAGTTGCCCGGGAACCAACACGAATACCTTGAAGTCACCGACGTTGACGGAGAATCGTTCTTCTACGCGTTGTCTCAATCGATTGACATTTTCTATCCTGCCACCGAAATCCTTGAGCATGTGCCCGCACAAGACTTGCGGCCAGGAATGCTGATGGTTGTATTGGTCGACGACCGATACCAGGATTTGTATCAGCGATTACTTGAAGCAATCGAACAGGAACGCGACCCCGCGTCATCTGTGGCCATGTCTCTCTGGGATCGAGCGAAGCAAATTGCACTAGCTAGGAACGGAAACAATAAACGTCAATTGTTCGAACAACTCGAACGAGAAGGCCTGTCCGTCGATTACCCAGCAGTTGTAACCTGGTTCCGGCAAGACCTTGAAGAGATAATTGCTCCTCAAACGCTTTCGGATTTTACCCTTCTCGCGCAACACACGAGAATTTATCAACAGCCTAAGCAGATCCAGCACACGTTCTCATGCATTGAAAATGAGCGAAAGTTACGTCGGCGAACAGGCAAACTTCTCAGACGCTTTCTGACCCAGATTGCAAGTGGGAAGCACTACCAGGCTGCGCTTGAGAGCGCGGAAGCCATTGGTACGCCGTTAGAGAATATCGCCGCGGCGGTGACTCTTCGCGAGATTGCCAAAGTACAAACAGTAGACTAGACATCAAAATCCTTATTTGTTGTCTCCCTTGGTAGGAGAACGCACATGGCCGAGAGCAACACGAGAAGTCAACCACGCTACCGAGATGAGCTTGGTCTAATCAATTATTTTGTGGACCAACTGGAGCGTCGCCTCGCAGGGCGCCACGAGTCTCGAATTTTGCGGATCATACCTAGTGACCATTGCCACCTAGGCGTTCTCGGTCCCCGCGATCCGCTCGTCGAGGAACCTGAAGTCGGCGAGCACTCCGAAGAAGCTGAGTCGGACGCTCCGACGACAGAGACTCTTCGGTCTGATACTTCTCCCCGCCCGGATCCCGCAAAGGACGACACTGCCGAAACATCCGAACTAGACACCGGGCAGGCTGAGCAGGTTGAGGCAGAGCGTCGAAGATCAGGCACAGATAGCGCGCGGCGTCCGCCCTCGTCTATAGGATTTGAGATCGTGGTTGCTCCGAATGGCGAGGCGGATTTTCTGGAGTTACGTCTAGTTGCCGAGTTCGCTGTCTACACGCAGCACTTTCCGACATATGAAGAACAGCTGCAGGAGGTGGGCCGACATGGGGACCAGCCCGTTGCCAATTCCAATCAGGCCGAACACGCAGCACAGGGAACCAATCCCGGGGAAACGCCGACGAACCTCCAAGGCCACCCCCGTGATCGCGTTTCGCTGATTGAAGTCTTTATACGTCACAACCTCACAATTCCGCCCACAGTTTTTCGCATACCTATTGGCCCCAACTCGCCGCGCCGTCTGACAGACGAAGGCGCACTCCAGCTAGTGCTTGACGCCGCGCTGGATGAGGCGGCCCAGGACCGGAGCATATGGAGAACTATAGACACCAACGCGACGGTGCCTGTTAGGGCTTTGGAATCTAAACGCACTTTCGAGGAATTTCTCCGACAGATCGGAAGTGGGCCCGTATCGAGACCTCCGCTGAGGGCGAGTCTCGACGTGCGAACCAACCGGCTACCGGACGGCCAAATTCGCATTCGGTGCTACTTACGCAATGACACGCTGAGGGACACCGTGAATCGTTACCGGGACCAGTATCACATCTTGGCTGATGCTAGGCTCTCCGGCGCTTTGAATATAGGGGTCCTCACGCCCATCGAGATCCTCCCGATACCCGCTGACTATCAATTTGACCGCCGCGTCTGGGCAATTGGCCATGGCGCCAGTGCCGTCGTCTCAGAAGACCACCGTACAATCTCAACCGAGGCGCTTGCTCGATACGCGCAGCCAAGACGGACTACTCGACTAGACCCGCCAGCAAAGTTTACGGATTTAATCGAACAGCCAATCCAATATTTGGAACAGATACGCCAGTCAATGATCACGTACGCGAATGATTGGGAACAGCGGATAGTCAATCGAAACGAGAGCGACCTCAGTGCAGAGGACTTAATCGAGTGTCGAGGCGATCTCGAAGCTTTCCGGGACGAGGAGGCCCGGTTTGCTGAAGGAATCGCGGCCCTCAACGCAGATGACCGGCTTCTAAACGCTTTTGTCGCCATGAATCGTGTCTTCGCGCGAATTGCTGGCGACCGATACAATCGCTGGCGCCTCTTCCAAATTGTCTTCATCGTAATGCAGCTTACCTCGCTTGCCGTCCGCGAAGGAGTTAACAGCGGAGAGTGGCCGTCTGGATTTCAGCGCCGTTGGGATGGAGCTCTAGAATGTGCTGACGTTTTGTGGTTCCCCACAGGCGGAGGGAAAACTGAGGCGTACCTCGGACTCATCAGTTGTGCCGCTCTCTACGACCGATTGCGTGGCAAGAGGTTCGGCGTCACCGCGTGGTTGCGTTTTCCGCTTCGTATGCTCAGTGTGCAACAACTACAGCGCGCAGCCGTTGTTCTGTGGGAAACCGAGCAAGAACGGACATCTCTTCTGGGAAACAAAGCTTCTGAATCCGACAGAATCTCTTTGGGCTACTTTGTGGGAGAAGGCAGCACTCCAAACATTCTGAGGGCCGACGATTCCGGACGATGGCCTTTTCGTGCGATCGAACAGGACCCAGAGGTCCGCGACAAACTGCTTCTCATTAGCAATTGTCCCGCGTGTAAGGCCATCGGTTCGATGCAAATAGTTGCTGATCGTCCGTTGCTTCGTATTCGACACGTATGTACTTTGTGCAAGACTGAATTACCCATTTATGTCTCGGATGATGAGGTTTATCGTTTCTTGCCAACCGTGATTGTCGGCACGGTCGACAAAATGGCAGCGATCGCATACAACCCGAAATTCGCGATGTTGTGGGGAGGCGCATCATGGAGATGTCCGGAACATCCGGATCATGGCTATGGCCTAGGCGATTGGTGCATAAACGGTTGCCCGAGAAATCCCGGCAAGGGCAAAAAAGCTAAGCAGCGAGCTGTCCTAAATCACTACGACGCGGGCCCGTCCTTTCATATTCAAGATGAACTTCACCTCCTCCAGCAAGAACTGGGAGCCTTCGCGGGGCATTACGAGACTCTAGTTCGCTGGTGCGAAACTACGGTTGCCGGACGTCCCCCCAAGATTGTTGCAGCGACCGCAACAATCGAAGGCTTCGAACATCAGCTTCAGCATATATACGGCGTGCGTCAAACACGCAGATTTCCTGTTCGAGGATACGACCTCTTTGAGACGTTCTATACCACGACAGACCGCGACCTGGAGGACACGAACGCGCCGGCAAAGACCATGAGAGTGTACGTCGCCTTTCGCCCGCCACACCTTCATGCTGCTGATGCTGCGGCCCTCTGCACTCGTCTTATTCACGAGCAGATTATTTATTTGGGTGAGCATCCGAACGAAGCCGCGGGATGGCTGCCCTACGCCCGGACCGAACGCGAGATTCAAGATCTTCTCTACTACTACACGACTACTCTGACGTACGTGGGTGCCAAAGCTCGGGGAGTGAGAATTCGGCAGGCTCTTGAACGTGAGGCTGGCAGGCTTAGACCCAACGGTGTTCGAGACTTAACGACAGAGTTTCTTTCCGGTGACTCTAATCTGGCCACGATTGCTAGCGTTATCAGAAAAGTGGAAGCGCCGCCCGATTGGACCGACGACCAGTATCTCGACGCGACTATCGCTACAAACGTAATCAGTCACGGAGTCGATGTTGAGCGATTCAACCTTATGGTGATGGACAGCGTTCCCGAGGAGGCCGCGGACTATATTCAAGCTTCCAGTCGATGCGGACGCGCTCACGTTGGGTTGGTGATGGCTGTACTGCCTTCTTATTCGCTTAGAGCATCAAGTATTTATCACCGATTCAAAGAATTTCACACTCATCTCGAAAGGCTAGTGTCTCCCGTACCTGTAAACCGTTTTGCCAAATATGCAGCGGACAGGACAATCCCAGGGATTTTTGTAGGACTCTTGCTCGGCTCCTACGGTGCTCGTCAACATGGCAGCCAGCTCAACAAGAGGTTTGCAGCCGCGCAGCTCTTTGCATTGCCCGCAACATCTAGGCAGTTTCAGTCAGATGTCGAGACCGCGTACGGGCTCAATCGCGATGTCTATCCGCCCGGTCTCGAGTCGGCAATGCGCGAGAACCTTCAATACCATGTGCAACGACTTCAATATCTAATTCGCGGGAGCCACCAAGAGAGGGTCGTTGATGTACTGCAACCGAAGCCGATGACAAGTCTCCGCGACGTCGATGTTGGCGTGCCATTCCGGGTTAGCGACGGCGTGGAATGGCCAGAGTTGCAGTGGTTCGACCGGCAACGCTCCTAATCTTTGGAAAGCGAATCCTAAGTGGGAACCTATATGCAATTCAGTCGAGGTCAAACCCAGGTCATCTATCAGTTCCTCCCGGGCGCAGTTTTTGAGCATGACCGTTATGGTTTCTGTACCGTCGTCACTGCTGAGCTCAGGGAGACGACTGTAAATCAGGCTGCCCTCTTCGATGCTATGGGGGACGCGCTTGACCAATGGCCAACGGACGACTTCAGGCCGGGGTTCCCGGATCCGCGCGATGAACGAAATCGCCGAAACTATGTTATGGGGACACCTACGGTCGTGCGCTTCAAGCCCTATCCCACGATTCTAGAATGTCGCGGTTGTAGTCGAGTGTACCGCCTTCGGGACTTAACGCGTGGTCGAGGAACGAATCCAGGCCAATGCCCCACCTGTCGTTCCACACTAGGACAACTTCGTTGCGTTCAAGCCCACAACTGTGGGCGCATACAAGAACTGTACTATCAGACCTGTCCGCATCACGGTTCCTCCCATGTGACATTTCTAGATACCGGCCGAGTTCGGTCCGCTCGTTGGCGTTGTGGCGCCTGCGGCGGCGCGGAGATAGGGCGTTTGCGCGCAGCTCCTTGTAACTGCGCATACACCACTTCGTCCCCTCGGCTATCAACCTATGAGCGTTTGATGAAAACTCTGCCACTTACCGACAGCGCCTTGTTCCTACCACACGTGCTCGCTTTTATTAATTTCAATGAAGAGCAGCAGCAACAATTCCGAGATCACGAGCTCCTTGAATTGGTGCTTGCGAGGACGTGGGGAATAATTACCCGCCCGCTCCCCGAAATCGTAGGTGAACGGAAGCAACAAAGAGATCGCTCGGTTCAATCCACAAATGTTGAGGATATGTCTGCGGAGTTGGTGGAAGCCTTGGAACGAATCGATCCCAACCATCCGGCTGTCCGTAAATGGCGTGAATCACGGAACTCCAGAGCGCTACCTGGAGAAATCGCTGTGCAGCGGGTCCGTACGCTGCTCGGAGCAGAATTGATGGCGGGAGAACCTCCCGCAAGGCAGCTCCTTGAAAACGTCGCGATTCAGGACACGCTAAGCTCAATCACCATCGAGACCGCAGCCGCTTGGATGAACGCGCGTGGTGACCGAACAGGAGCGGATTCAATAACACAGGCTTCTGTAGACGCCGCCCAACTTTGGAGCTTTCGCGAAATTAGAGTCGTCAACGACTTCCCGATTGCTCTTTGTGCTATGGGCTTCACCCGAATCACGAGAGATCCAGGCCGCAGTGTATTGTCCCCGTTTCAAACAAGTGATCAGGATGGGAGAATACCGCTTTACGTTATCGCTGCCGAAACCGAAGGCATTTACTTTCAACTCGATCCGGTACGGGTTTCGGCGTGGCTTGTTCGAAACCGATTCACGAGTGGACCCTCACCCGTCGATGCCGAAGCCGCGTGGGCATGGCTTTATAGGCTGGCGCCGGGCACCCGACAACATCGTTGGCAACCTCAGTACGCGGATTCAGCAGCAGTTGCCATACGAACATTGATTCACACGATGAGTCATGTCCTGCTTCGTCATTTAGAATGGAGCGGCTTCAGCCAAAACAGCATTGGTGAATACCTCTTGCCTGCCAGCCTCTCATTCGTACTATATGCCAACAGGTACGCCGAAACGAAGATTGGCGGGCTCACTACGCTATTCGAACAACGGCTCGGAATCTGGCTGAGGGATTCCGTTCAGCTCGGGCGAGAATGTGTGTACGATCCGTTTTGTTCGGATGAGGGTGGAACGTGTGTTGGTTGTCTCCATCGTGAATACAATTGCCCACAGTTCAACCGTGAATTGTCGCGAGCGGTCCTTTATGGAGGGCCCACTCCGGCTGCCGAATCGGCCGGAACCCTGGCAACAATCACTATTAACTCTGGCTTTTGGGATGCACCCGCTGCCGGCTAGTTCGGCTCTGTACAGCGCAGTACCGATAGAAGCGGCGAATGCTTGAAGCCAAACGAGGAGAGAGTTATGAACCAGGAAGACGCCCGTCTCACATTTACTACGTTAGCCGAGACGCTTGAAAAGCTTGGCTTGGGCTGGATGCTTGATCAAGTAAGACAAGAGATTACGCTTGGAAAGACGGTCGCGAAGACTCTCTCTGTTATGCCCGAAGATTTCGTTGGCTTTGAGCGAAAGAGCAGGCAGCGAGTCAGGTTTGTATCGACACGCGAATATAGCCACCAGGAGCAATTGGCACTACTAATTGATGCAATGGAACAGACCATAGTCGGTTCCATCGAAATGCAAAGTAGCATTCTTTCTGTTGTCGATCTACCAGCAGTCCGATTTATTTCCGAGGAAGATCAATCCGAAAAACACTCTTTTACACGCGGGGATGTCGAACAGAGCAGATCGTCGACCGAACTCTTGAAGACAATCTGCCAAGAGCTTCGGCACGAAATGCGCGAGGATTCTAGTGACACCTTCTAGCCGTCAAGCCCTGATTGACCAAGTGCAAGCTGCAATCGGCCCTAGCATAACGGCGAAGCTCGGCAGCACTTCTGCCGTCAACGATGTCTTCGAGGCATACGTATGGGCGATTGTGGTGGAGGCGTCTCGCAATGAAGGCTCAACGGTCACCTATCGCGACATTTCCGGCAACACAGTGCCCGAACTTGTTTTCCGAACTAGCCCTGGTGCGATCTATTCGAGTACCAACCTATATTCTTACGCTCGGATCGCCTTTCCTGGATGTCCGAGCATAGAGGCCCATATCGGTATCTTCGTTTCTGGCAGATCTGGCGTTCAGCACGAGTGCGACGTCGCAGTCATTTATCAAAGCGAGGCTGACACCTGCCGTCAGTCTCAAGTACATCCGCGCAGCTCAAAGCTTCTTCTGTCAGTTGAGTGTAAGTTCTATTCGACAAACCTGCGCATCGATCTCGCGCGTTCGTTTCTTGGATTAACCGAGGAAATCCAGCAAAAGGATCGCTTCTTCGTTTCCAACGCATCCTCAGATTCCGTGTCGAAGATGCTGACAAGTCACGATCGCAGTTGGGAGACTCGTGTATCACCGCTTGATCCCCGTCTACAGTATCGGCTTAGGGGTTACTTCGAAACGACTTTCAAGCATTTCAGGGCTCGCCACACGTAGTCTGAACTCCAGAGCGAACACCACCTCTGTGGCTTTCCCGCGAGACATTCGGTCACCACTGACCCTCTCCGCGTCCGGAGAGAATGCGGATAGTCATACTCAAAAAGATGCCGAGTAAATTAGAGTGGAGGACTCCTTTATGAACCAAGACTTTTACGTTCGCATCGAACAATCCGTTGACGCCAAGATCGAATTAATCCCGGTAGAGGATTCACACACGGTTGACCCAAATGGTATGGATGTAATGTTTGCCATTCGGGTCGGGGATCAACTCGTTGAGGCGTTTACCGTTCATGGTTACTATGTGGATGACGAAGCCCATCTGGAAGTCAGCAGGGTAGATCCGCTCGCGACAAAACGGATATCCGGTTGGATAAACGTGGGCTGAAAAGCGAGGCCCCGGCCATAACAAACGGCCGGGGCTTCAGTTCATCGGCTTCCACCCAAGTTCTTGTTCTATCGCTCGCCGATAATTTGTATCGATCTGCCGCGGCGCCTTTCTGATGTACTCTTCGGCCCTCTCGCGACCCTCTCCCGTAAGTCCGCTAAGGTAATTCACCACTTCCTTGGAAGTCGGTATTCTCTCGTTTTCATCCCCAAACTTCGGAGGGAGATTGGTCCAAACAACTGCGTCAATTTGCAATCTTCTCGCCCATTGGCCAATTTGCCTGGCGACGGCACCGTTTTTGCTTCCACGTGGCCAGTAGTCGACGCAGTTCTCGGGTTCCGCGCTTTGCGAACACTCACGAGCGCCGAGCGCCTTCCGCGCTTCGTTAACGCTCGCAACGGACATAAACTTCCACATGCTTCGCACCAAAGGGAAATCGTCCGGCATGACCACTAGAGTGATTCTGCCGCCTGACGAATGTCTGGCGAATTCGATCGGGAGAAACGGTCCATCTTCAAACCATATCCCGCGGACTGGCAGATCTCCCGGATTCCAAACCAGCGATCCCCAGCCTAGACAGACGATGCGCAGGGCCTTACGCCGTTGCCCCTTCTTGGCGGGTCTCTTTCTAACACTCATGTCGGCTCCTTTCCGGAACCTCCCTTAAATCCCCAACCTCCTTCAAGCGCAATGCCTGCACGTCGTTTGCAACTCCGCCAGCCATGTCGTCATGCTGAAGCTGCTATCTCTCTGAGTATACTTTCAGCTTTGTTGGGGTCTGCCAGCCGGTCGCGTGGCACTTCATGAATTTTGCTTCTAAGTGGGGACTTCACAACCTTACTCCGGTAGCCCCTGTCTATCGCCAAGAAGTGAAGATTGGCGTCCTTCAGGTAGACCAACTGCTCCGCGTCGAAGAGATCATTGCGATGCTTCTCAAAATTATACTTTTCGTTTGCTAGCGCCACCTTCAATTTTGCCAACTCAAATTCATGGTAGGCACTGAGAGCATCCACAACCTCCGCTGCTGGTTTCGCGCTCGATTCCAGATGCAACCTCTTCTTGAGACCCGCCAACCAGATTTCGGTGAAACCATCCTCAGTCAAAGGAGCTTGGCGGAAGTATTCCACCGCGCTTTTGAAATGGCCAGCGTACTCACTTTTGATGCGGTCAAGATCATCTCTTCTGGCCTTAGCAATATCAAAAATCTCTGCAAGCTCGCAACTCAAGAGCACGTTCATGTCTTCCTGGGTGGCCTTTGTAAAGCCATCTTCCGGCAGCGGAACGTCGAACGCAATCCTGGCGACGGCATCGCTCATCCACGGAAGCAGCACAGCGTGGTCCTTGTTCACCCAATTTGGAAGCCCCTTAATCTGCTGATGAACTAGCGGCCCCCATTCCACCGCAAGATGCGAAAACAATTCCGTCAACGTCATCGGAGAGAAGACAATTCTCTCGCGCAAGTCCGATGCTAGCGGCCGGTCCTTGAAGGTCTCCGCAAAGTTGTGAAACGTATCGGTATCGAAATATATTAATGCAGACTTGGTGCTCATATTCCACCATCCCCCAGCTGGTTTCGGCTGTCCTGGTGCCTGTGCGCCGCATCAATGCCGCATAGCTCGCTGAGTGAAATTCCCAATGGGCCACACTAAAGACTCCGATTTGAGGCTTAAACTTACCAGTCCACATCCGAAGCACCACACTCTACGCAGCAGCGAACGCAGCTAGTTCACTCCCGTTGACCCGCGACATCACATCCTTATTACGGACCGCCTTCAAGTAAACCATCGTCGAAGCCAAGTCTTTATGACCCATCCAATTCTGCAGGGTCTTGATGTCGCAGACCTGATCTTGCAAGTTACGGGTCGCAAATGTATGCCGAAATTTGTGGAGGAAGAAATTCGAGCAGTACGGTCCTTCCGCGCACTTGTTGCCGTGTTTTGATACGCACTGACCGCAATTCAGTTTCGCGTGGAAGGCGATCCGCTTTAGTTTGAATTCGTGCCGTTTGTCTGGTCGGCCCGACTCGTTCGGAAAGACCAGCGCATCCGCGTTCAGCTTTTTCGACCCTTTGTATTTTTTGAGCGCGGCGATCAACGACGCCGGCACTGGAACTTCGCGCTCTTCTTTGTTTTTAGGCTTGAACCCGTAGAGCGGCTTTCTGGTTACGCGGATCACTTGCGTGCGAAAGTCGATATCGCGCCATGTCAGGTAGCGCATTTCTTTGTCGCGAAGACCACTCAGAAGATAACAAAGGTAGAGAACTCGCTCCCCGTTGTCGCATGCTTTCAACAGCGCCTCAATTTCCTCTTCCTCGTAAATCGGACGAATCGGTTCAACATATTCCGGCCAGTCCCTATTGTGTAGCAGCTTCGTTATACCGTTCGCCTTTAAGAGTTGCGACACGATCACCGCCCGGTTGTAAGCGGTGCGCGCTCCACAGCCGAGTTCATAGAGCTTGCGAATGAACGCTAGAACATCCTCGCGTTTCACATCCTGGATAAACTTCTTCGCGCAGTTATTTGTGAAGACCTCCAAGCAATGCTTATACGCCTGGTAGGTTCTCGGCTCGCGCTGAGGTGGCTCCATGTCCTTGAGGTAGGAGGCAACAGCCTCGGCAACGGTGAATCCCTTGCCGCTACTGTTTTCTTGAACGGTCTCGATGCCCGCGCGGTTCGCTTCTAGTTCGAGGGCTTTGCGACGCGCACGGTCTACGACTTCGGCGCGATCCTTGATTTGCTCCCGCTTTCTTCCGTCCTGCCACCACTCGATGTAGTAATATCCCTCGGGATGAAGCTCACCCTTACCGCGCACGCGAACCTTATCGCGAAGTTTACCGTTAGGCTCCACGACGGCGGGGTAGAGGTTCCAGTTTCCGCCGACTTTCACTTTTTTGAGGATATTGACGCGAGTTTCGCTGCCGTAGCCGTTGCCTCGTTTAGACATGTCTGCAAGCCTCTTTTCCGCCGATAATTGGCCGGAAACCAGTGCAAAGCAGACACCATGATAGACACCAAGGCTTGTAAATACAAGAAAATAAAGGAAGTGGCGGAGAGGGTGGGATTCGAACCCACGGTACGGTTTCCCGCACGCTCGCTTTCGAGGCGAGTGCTTTCAACCGCTCAGCCACCTCTCCGCGGTCGTTGCAGGGTTAATCGTAGCAGAGCGCTGCGTTTTTCGACAATCGGCACTCACGCAGTGTGACGAGGAAGAGCGGGCGCGCTCCTTTTCGACCGAGACGGAATCTTCGAGTGGCTTGCTCAGGATACAAAAGGCATACACCTACGCAAACGCGATCCTAGATTCGAAAGACGAGTAGGTTAGCGGCGTTCGGAGAAGAAAGACTGAAGGATCGCTGCACAGTCTGCGACCAGAACGCCCGGTATAACTTCTACCTGATGGTTGAGGCGTGGCTGGGAGAGGATTTCGAAGCAGGAGCGGACGGCGCCGCCTTTGGGGTCGTCGGCTCCGTAGACGAGACGCGGGACACGAGCCTGGATGATGGCGCCTGCGCACATGCTGCAGGGCTCGATGGTGACGTAGAGCGTGGTATCAGCGAGGCGGTAGTTGGCGAGAAGGCGGGCGGCTTCGCGAAGAACAACCATTTCCGCGTGGGCCGTGGGGTCATTGTCGTGGATGGTGCGATTGCCAGCACGAGCAAGAATCTTATCGTTGTGGACGAGCACGGCGCCGATGGGGACTTCGCCGGCTTCGGCGGCGGAGCGGGCTTCCGCCAACGCTTCCTGCATGAACTGAACGTCAGTTTCCATCTGCCGCGAGAGGATAACATGTTCCACGGAACTCTTTACCAACTGAGCGTAAGGTGGCAAGATTCAGGTGAACCGTGGCTGAGGTATCTCCTTGAAAATCCATGAAGAAACGCTGCTCTTGGTGCATTCGGTGTTGTGGGCCTCATCGTTTTTTCCCTCACTATTTATTCTGGATTTGGGCTTTACCGCCTTGGAATACTCTTGGGTGTAGTCTCGGTTGCGTTTGCAGGGCTCATTCTGTCCGTCTTTAGGAGCCAAAAATCGAGGAAGCGCGCGGACCGTTTGCGGTGATTGCTTGACAATTGGGGAGGGGAGAAACAAACTAAGCGCATGCGGGAACTCCTGGAGCGATTGTTTCAAGTAGATTTTCTGAAGGGCCTCGCGGTCACGTTTCGAACGCAGCATCCGAAGAATATTGTGACGGAGCAGTATCCGCTGGAGCGGCCAATGGTGGCGGAGCGGTACCGCGGCGCGCCACGGCTGAACAACAATCCGGAGACTGGCGAGACGCTGTGCATTGGCTGCAATTTGTGTGCACTAGCCTGCCCGGAGAACCTGATTGTGGTGGGCTGGCAGCGCGACGACGCCACACGAAGGAAAGTACTGACGACTTTCACTTATGACACATCGCGCTGCATGTTCTGCGGACTTTGCGAAGATGCTTGCCCTGTGGATGCGCTGGAATTGACGCAAGATTTCGAAATGGCCTACTTCACGCGCGAAGGCGCGATCTGGGATCGTCACCGCCTCGAACAAGGGCCAACGCCTGCACGCTACACCCGCTAAAGACATCGAATGGAACTTCGCAAAGATCCCATCACACAAAGCTGGGTCATCCTGGGACAGAAAGAAGCACGCGGCGATGCGCCGGAGGAATGCCCATTGGAACCGGCTAAGATCGAGAAGCTGCGGTCCATTTTAACATGGCCGGCAGAGGGGGCATGGCAAGTGCGTGTGCTGCCGCATCCGGATCCGCTCTATCACATTGAAGGAGAACCGGGGCGCGTGGCCGAAGGAATGTACGACAAAATGGTCGCCCTGGGGGCCCACGAGGTTGTGGTAGAGACGCCGCTCCACGACAAACGAATGGCGCAGTTCAGCGACGAAGAGATTGAGCGGGTGCTGTGGGTGTGGGGGTCGCGTATCGCCGATTTGAAAAAGGACGCGCGGTTTAAGTACATCAGTGTATTCAAGAACCAAGGCGCAATGGCGGGAGAAGAATGGCAGCACGCGCATTCGGAAGTGACGGCCACCATTTTCGTACCGCGAAGAATCAAGTATGAGCTCAGTTCCGCGCACGAATGGTTCAAGGATAAAGAGCGCTGTATCTTCTGCGATACCGTCCGACAGGAAGAGAAGCAAGGGAAGCGCATCGTGGACGTGCAGGGAGATTACTACGCGCTGTGCCCGTATGCGTCACGCGTGCCGTACGAAGTATGGCTGATGCACCGGCGGCACAACCATTTGTTCGAGCAGCCGCGGCCTGGTTCGAACCGCAGACAGTTGGCCGCGCTACTTGGGCGCGTATTGCGGCGACTAGAGAAAGTTGCGCCGGCATATCATCTGGTCGTGCATACCTCACCCAATACCAAGAACAAGAAGGGTGAATTGGCCGGCTACTGGAAGACGCTGGCCGATGATTATCACTGGCACATCGAAATCCTGCCGATCGTGGAAAAGACCAGCAAGTCGTACAGCATCAAAGAAGTGTACTTCAACGCAGAATTGCCGGAACAGGCGGCTACGAACCTGAGAGCGTTGGACCCCAATTCATGAAGCATGGCCATGCGAATCCAGGCGAGCCGGGCCGGATCTTCCTTAACTTGATTATTTTGCTGTTTCTTGTGCTTTTTTGTTTCGCACTGTATTTGGTGCGACGCCCCCTCCTGCGCTTTACGGCGGATTCCTGGATTATCGAGGACACGCTGGACAAAGCGGACGCGCTCATCGTTTTAGGGGACGACAATTTTTATGCCGATCGGGTTACGCGGGCAGCGCAATTGTTCCGTGAAGGGAAGGCGCCCTTGGTTGTAGCCAGCGGAAGACGCTTGCGGCCGAACGCGGGCATCGCGGAGTTGATGGAACATGATCTGATCGAGCGAGGGGTGCCAAGAGATAAGATCATTCGGTTTTCGCACGATGGAGATAGCACGCTGGAAGAGGCGCAATCCCTCGTGCGGCTCGCAAAAGAAAGAAAATGGCACAGCGTGATCGTGGTGACGTCAAATTTTCATACGCGGCGCGCGCGCTATATTTTTCTTCATGTTTTTCCACAGGGTATGGAAGTGCGCGTGGCGAGCGCACGAGATGGAGACTTCGATCCCGAGGATTGGTGGACAAGGCGTAAATCCATCAAAAGGTTAACCAGGGAGTTTGCCGGGATGGTGGTGACGTGGTGGGAACTGCGAGGAAAGAGTGAGACAAATGAGACACCGCAATCAGTAGTGCAAGGGGGAGGACCAATTCCACAAGCGTTGGTATAGCCTCTTAGGAAACACGCTACATTTGCTACCCGCCATTCTTGTTTACTCCGGCTAAGTCGTGTACTATGTTGACTCTTCCTAGTCGCAGTTCCAACCAGCCCTGCGATAAGCGGCTTCGAAAATCCAATTTTCGATGTCGAGGTGCCTGATGTGGAAAAAAGAAGATGCCAAGCCGGAGGGAGTTTCCGGCAATTCTGCAACTCCTGTAAATTCTGCGACTTTATCAAGCGCTGCTACTGCTAGTACGCCCTCAATTTCCAGTGCACCTCCAAGTTCCTCACGGGCGGCAGCGTGCATCAGCCAGGGAATTAAGATTAAGGGAGAAGTGACGGGCAGTGAAGATCTCTTCGTTGATGGCGTGGTGGAAGGAAAACTGAGTCTCACGACAAACAGCTGCCTCACGGTTGGACCAAACGGACATGTGAAGGCAGACGTGCTCGCGCGTGAGGTAATCGTGCGCGGAAAAATCGAGGGAAAAGTCACGGGGCGGGACAAGGTTCAACTGTGGAGCACGGGGCAAGTTACAGGAGAGGTGCAGACGGATCGCCTGGCAATCGAAGACGGTGCGCTGCTACGCGGAAAGGTCGAAGCGGGAAGGCAGGCGGTCAAGAGCCCAGAGATCAAGGCATCAGCAGCCACGGCATCAGCAACGGGCAAGCCGGCTGACACAACTTCCTTAGGCTCTGGAACGGCGGCAAACTGAAAATGAGCTTTTTGCACAAACTGGGACTCGGCATCGGGAATGGGACGAGCCGCGGCATTTCGCTCCCGCTCCATTCGAGTTCGCGCTCACGCACTCCGGGCGCGCCGGTCTCTGCCGTCGGTGCCACTCGGGCCCCGGAATCGCCTGAAGCGACGCGTATCTCGAACGGGTTGAAGGAATTCTTGTGGAATCTCGACGGCCTTGGGCGGGGAACGTTGCTTGATTTGGGACCCGCCTGGCAGACGACTTTGAGCTTTTTTATCGAGCGGGGTTTCCGCGTCTCATCGGAAGACTTCCTTCGCGGGTGGAAAGCATTTCTGACCGAAGAGGAGAAACGATTACGCGAGGACCCTGATGCGCGTGAAAAGCTGGACATGACCGCTAATGGGCGCGCGACGCGCTTCCTGGCTGAAAACCTTAAATACCCGCCCGCATCCTTCGACGCCGTACTCTTGTGGGATTTGTTGGACTATCTTGAGCCTGCGCTGGTGAAGCAGATGGTAGCGAATCTTACTGAGCTGTTGCGGCCCGGCGGCGTGATACTGGCGATGTTTCACAGCAAGAAGCCTGAGGGCTTCCAGCGGTACCGGGTGGCTGATTCGAACACATTGCAGGTGATCTCGGCTGCGGTTCTCTGCCCGGCACAAAAGGTTTATCAGAACCGCGAGATTCAGGATCTCTTTTCCCGCTTCCGCACGATGAAATCGTTTGTCGGCCGCGACCAACTGCGCGAAACACTGTTCATCAAATAATTATTGGAAGTTTCCAACCTAGGGGGCGCCTTGGGATTGCGTGTTCACCCCCTATTCGCTTGCGTTCCGCGAAGCGGAGGAGTACAAGCGAGGCGTGAGCTCAAGGAGCTCCGGAAGGACGGATCATGACTCCACCGGGCTTAGAGCCGCACTACAGCTGATCACACCGCTTTTGCGGTGCGCGTCGCTCGCGAAACATACGTGCTTCTAGCGCGCTTCCGAGACGACACAGTCAAGAAGCAAAAGGGGGAGCCGCCTGGCTCCCCCTTTTGTTTTGCGCATTGATAATTTCGAATCAGTGCTGCGTCGTGGCTTTGTGATTATGGTGATGACGTTTGAGGCTGCTGTGTTTGCGATGGTGACGATCATGCGAGGATGCCGGGTTGGCCGACTGCGCCTGTGTGGGAGTCGCACTATTTTGCGGAGTCGCTTGCTGGGCCGAAGCTTGCTCCATCGAACCGGCAAGCGCCGAAGCTGACATCAGCAAGAGGAATCTAACAAAACGCCCCATGGCAATTCTCCTGGATTAAATTCCCTGTAGTGCTATTGAATCACAGGTCGCCGAGAAAGTCTCTGGAATTTGGCACGCTTGGGTGTCGGGAATCAACGGGGCGGAATCGCTTGACGCGGCGTAATTCTTTATCAATAGCAGCGGTAAATTTTGAGGGGTAGGGCGAGTCGACCATGAGGGCGGGATTAGCCGCCGAACCTCACGCTTTGGAGCCATTGGATAGCTTCGCGCTGGCCGTCGATAATCTGTGCCTGCCAGACCAAGGCGACCGACATCAAGCTCATGGAAACAACGCAAAGCATGAGAACGAGGACGACTTTCGACTCATGGACGGGAAGGGTGAAGGCACGCCGAAGCCGAGACATGGTTAGGTATCTCCTAGTACTCGGTTCGACCTTTTGAGTGTGTTCTGTTTGCGAAGCCGAGTCGGCAGTGCCAGAGGCGTAGCGCATGCCGGATAATCTGAGGGCAATCGAGAGGCCAGTTCAATGCGATCGAGCGGAGCCTCTTATCTCGCGGAAAATAGAGAGTTTGTCAAATAGACGCAGGGATTCCCTAATTGGGCGTTATGGGAGAGTGCGTGAATCAACACGCTTTTGGGCAACATTTTTCCCAAGCTTCTAGTTTTTTGAAGTGACCGCTGCAACCAGTTTCTCCCAGACATCGGGATCATGAAGAGAGAGTTGACGCGAGTAAGAAGCGTCAGGCCGGTCTTGGTGAACCTCTTCTGCTTTGCGATCGCTAAGAAGAATGGTGCGCTCGCAAAAAAGGAATAATCCGGCCGCTAAGTCAGGCGTGGCGACACCGAGGGTGTGGGCATGATAGCGGAATGCCCGGTCGTAAAGCTTAGCAAGCTCACGCATGCAGCGCTGCAGGCTGGGGCCTATAGCAGCTGACCAGAGAACGCCATGCTGGCGGAATTGCAGGTTGCGACTGCGCCCCTGTGCCAAGAACGTCTGCACATCTTCATCCGAGGCACCAGCGAAGAAAAAGAGTTCGTCAAAGTCGCGTTGCCGCGCAAGTTCGGCCTCTCTTTGTGGCAGGCCCACGTTCTGCATGAGTTCGCGTGGAGAGAGGGAGCGCAAAGTTACAATCGGCACGCCGGTATCGTGTGACAGCGTTTCCAGGGCATCGGCCGCCGCCGGTAAGGCTTCAGCGACCGGAATACACGTAAAGCGCCCGAGCCGCACCGTTGTGGCCTTCCTGGCGCGAGTAGGATCAGAGGCAGGCCGAAGATGGAAATAGCCTTCCGGCAGATAAACGGCGCAACCGTCCTCCGCAATGAACGGCTGGGTGTGACCGTGTTTGCGACGGGCATCGTCGAATTGGAGGCGAGAACGGGTAGTAAGCCATACAGCGGGAATAGCTTCGTGATCGAGCGCAGCGGTGAATTGATCGAAGCCATGGAAGCTGTGTCCGCGGAGGGGAATCAGCGTGTCCACAGCGATATGAAGGACATTGGATGTCTGGCGCAAGCATGGCTCCAAACAAGCGGAGTCCATTCTAGCGGAATCTGCAAGGTCGCTGTTCCCCGGAAAAGAAAAAGGTGGGCAGATCGCTCTGCCCGCCTGATTCCGTGCCCGGCAATTTCTCCGGGGATGTGTGCTTAGCTGCCAGACTTAGTAGCCGCAGCAGCCGTCTGCGAATTCGCCTTCGGGATGCTGAGGTAGCCGCTAATCGTGTTCTTGCCAATCTTGTTGATGACGATTTCTTCGGGAATGTGCGTACCCGAGAGATAGAAGAAGATCGGCTCGTTCATGGCGCGATTCTTCTTTTCGAACCGCCGGTCTTCGACGGTTACGGCAGCGCTAAATTGGTTGTGCTTTTCGTTGACGCCCCGCAATTCGACGGTGACGTTCCCGACCTTCTCAGGCTTGCCCCTGCCCGCGATGGTGAATTCAACGTAGTCCCGTTCGCCGAGGCGGCGGAGCTGGTCAATTTCGTCGTGGTTGCGCGCGATGAGCGTACCCATCTCGCTGCGGGCCATCTTCAAGTCCTCGCGGGTTGCATCCAAGTCCGTCTTGACGCCGACAACCTTGGTGTCCACGGTCTTGACGTCATCGCTAGTGGCTTTAGTAGCGAGTTCAGAGTGGACCGAGGTGTCTAACGCGGCCACCTTTTCGGTGGTCGCATCGTTGAGTTTTACTGCTTCCTGGCGAGCCTTCTTGAGCTGGCCCTGGGTAATCTTGAGCTTATCGGTGACAACCTTAAGGTCGCCCTGCAAATCGGTGTTAGCCTTTTCGTCTTGGGCAAGACGATCCTTCAATGAGGACATGTCCTGCTGAACAGTCTGCTGCGTGCCTTTCAGCTGGGTCGCAACCGACTGTTGCGTGGCATCCAGCTTTGAAGAAGCATTCCAGCCAAACGCCAGCCCAGCAATAGCGATCACACCCAGTACAACAACCGCTGGCAGCGTCCAAGCTGGTGATTCCGTGCGCGTTTCAATTCTATCGTCCGACATAGTCAACCTTTCTCCTCACCCCGGTTAGGGGAATGCCGCTTTAAATCGGCCTGTAACCGGGAGATTGCATGCAAGCA
>WNFP01000252.1_pt1 | contig 39695 bp, 39 predicted proteins | sample 5400201 | NCBI WGS metagenome assembly WNFP01 (sample SAMN13153355, study PRJNA577476) | soil metagenome | isolation source: 115 cm saprolite under Madrone tree | place: USA:California | collected 2016-06-14 | reverse complement strand
CGAGTCGTCACCACGGCTGACGCCCCGCTGACAGCATCGCACCCCGAGATTCCCGCCGACCTTGCGATCCAGGGATTCGAGGAGGTCCGCGCTTACACCAATCACCCCGAGGCGAGCCGGGAGCTGCTCGAAGGCGCGCTCGAGTTCGAGCGTGCCGGCGGCATGACTTGGGAGGCTCGGGGCAGGAGCCGCGGCGGACGCTACGTCTATGACCCGGCGCCGGCCGAGCGCGGAATTCCCGGTGCAGGAACCGTCCACCACGTTGCGTGGGCTTCGCTGGACGACCAGCAGGTGGCGTGGCGCGATCGTGTGATCGCGGCCGGCGCCAACCCGACGCCTGTCATCGACCGTTTCTGGTTCGGCTCCGTGTACTTTCGCGAGCCCAGCGGCGTGCTGTTCGAGATTGCCACGATGGGCCCGGGCTTCACGGTTGACGAGGACCTGGCCCACCTCGGCGAGCGCCTCGTTCTGCCGCCGAAGTTCGAGCACCTTCGCGCCCAGCTCGACGCCACGCTGACGCCGATCCACGTCCCAACACCGGTCGGCGAGTAGAAGCGCACACAAAGGTCGGAAAAATGTTCCGACCGACGCGCCGTTGCACGTTACAGTTACGTCGCCGCCGCGGTCTTTTGGGAGGGAGTTGGGGATTCCGTTGCGTCTTTGCGCATTGAAGTCGCGGTGATCAGCCGCGTCTTCGACCAGGCCCACCGCATCGGAATGGCGGTGCTGGTTGGCGTCCTCCTGACCGGCAGCGCGGGCTACACCTGGTTCGACCAACTGGGCGCGTCGGGATCCGCGGCCCGAGCGGTTTCACAGCCAATGGTGGCGGCCAGGCCCGCAACACCGGTGCCAGTGGCGCCGCCAACCGCGACGCCGACAGTCGTCCTCACCTCGCCCGAGGCATTGGCGGCCTCAGACAAGGTCCCATTCGGGCTCGCCCGCGTCGCGCCTCACCTCGAGGCGGTCGACCCAACGACCTCCGCAATTCCCGTCTTCGCACCCATCGTCATGGCTTTCAGCCAGCCCATGGAGCGCAGCAGCGTCGAGGTGACATTTGCGATGCGACCGAGCGTCGAAGGCCGGCTCGCTTGGCGGGACGACGTCACCCTCGGTTTCGAGCCGTTTCGGCTTGCTTACGCAACCACGTATGACGTGGGCGTGGCCGGGCGCTCGACTCGGGGCGTGCCGCTGTCCGGACGGAGGCACTGGACCTTCACCACTGTGTCGGGGCCGGCCAACGTCCTGGCCCCCGGCGCCGGCTGGATCAACGTGCCGATTCTCACCTACCACTACATCCGCATCAACCCGGTCAGCTTCGATGGCTTGGGATTCGCCCTCTCGGTGACCCCAGCCGATTTCGCCGCGCAGATGGATTGGCTCAGGGACAGCGGCTATCACCCGATCACGGCCGGAGACCTTCACGCCTACCTCAGAGGGGCGCGAGGCCTGCCCAGCAAGCCCGTCATCCTCACGTTCGACGACGGATACGCCGACTTCTATACGACCGCGCTTCCAATCCTTCGCGCCCACGACTTTCGGGCCACGGCATACGTCGTGTCGGGCTTTGTGGGATGGCCCAACTACATGACTGCAGCGCAGGTCGTCGAGGCCGACAGATCAGGTATCGAGATCGGGTCGCATACGGTCAACCACCCCAACCTCACCAACCTGTCTTTCGTTTCCGTGCGCTCACAGCTCATCGACTCGAAACGGTCCCTCGAGAATTTGCTGGGACACCCGGTGACGTCGTTCTGCTACCCGAGCGGCAAGGTCAACTCAATGGTGGCGTGGCAGGTGGCCGACGTCGGGTACGACAGCGCGACCACCACGGTATTCGGTTTTCGGCACACACTGGCCGACCGCTATATCTGGACGCGCGTGAGGATCAGCGGCGGAGAGACCCGCGACCAGTTCGCGGTGGCGGTCTTACGCGCTTCGTAACAGGAGCCGCCTTCCCGAGCGGTCCGGCCTGAACGATCCTGCTCGCTGCTTGCTCGATCGAGGAGGTTCCGCCTCCCGAGTCGGCGGGTTTGCTGGCCATCTTCGACGGCATCAGGGACGCATCGGCCTCCGACGAGCAGAGGCTCGAGCGGGGCACCGTTGTGTGCGACGCGCTATATGCGTACTGCGGCGCTCATGACTAGAGCCGGCGCGGTTAGCCTTCGTTCAGCACTGAGAGGATGTTGCCGGCCGGGTCGGTGAACCAGGCGATGTCTGGACCCATGTTCTGTGACCTGCCTCGAGCGATGCCTTTTTCATCGGTCATGTTGTCGTAGTGCTCGAACTTGATGCCCTTGGCGGTTAAGTCGTCAACGGCTTTGTCGATGTCGTCGACTGGGAAATTGAGGATCGTGTAGGTCGCGGGAACGTGATTGGGCTTGGGGTAGACGTAGATGGAGTTTCCGCCGGCGATCTTCAGTTGTAGGGTGCCGGACGCCTCTTCGACTTCGAGTCCGAGCGTCTGGCCGTAAAACACCTTCGCCGCAGCCAGGTCGTCGACCGAAAAACCGCTGAATGCCTTGGTGCCTCGGAACATTTGAAACTCCTTAGATGGACTTCATCTCATCGACGAATGGGCCCCCTCGGATTGGACCACCCCCTCGCCATATCATTCATCTTTCTGTAGCCTGGCTGAGAGAGGGTCTTTATGTCTGAGAAGGAACGCGTCGGGATAACACCCAAGAGCTGGACGGGGCAGCGTCATCACGGTGTGCTGCACCTGGGCAAGCGCTGGTATGTGTTGAGCGCCGACATCGACGATTCGGGGACAGCCCGAGGCGTTCGACTCGATGGGCCCTACGACGATCACGCCACGGCCGAAGCCCAGGTCGAGCAGCTTCACATCGAACCATTTCCGTCAGAGGATTGATGGCGTGAGGGTGATCGAGCCGGCAACCGAACAGGTGCTGGCCGAGCTTCAGGAAGCCACGGTCGAGGATGCGGACATGGCCGTCGCTCGGGCCAAAGCCGCCTACCCGGTGTGGAGAGCGGTGACCCCTAAGGACCGGGCCAACCTGATGCGCCGCATCGCGGAGGCGATCGCCGCGCACTCCGAAGAGCTGGCGCGAATCGAGGCGCGCAACGTCGGCAAGCCGATCAGCGACGCGCGCGGCGAGGTCGGGATGGTCGTCGACGTTTTCAATTACTACGCCGGAGCGCCAGAGCGGCTCTTCGGCAAGACCATCCCGGTCGCCGGCGGCGTCGACATGACCTTTCGAGAGCCGCTCGGAGTGGTGGCACTCATCGTCCCCTGGAACTTCCCGATCGCGATCTCCTCATGGAAGGTCGCGCCGGCTCTCGCGGCAGGCAACACCGTCATCCTCAAGCCCGCGGGGCTGACGCCGCTGACGGCGATCGAGCTCGGGCGCATCGCGCTCGAGGCCGGCCTACCCGAAGGCGTGCTCAACGTAGTGGTCGGAGCCGGTCGGGTCGTGGGGGAGAGGCTCGTGCAGCATCCCGACGTGGCCAAAGTCGCGTTCACCGGCTCGACTGAGGTGGGCAGGCGGATCGGCGCGCTGGCCGCGGAGTCGATCAAGCGGGTAACGCTGGAGCTGGGCGGCAAGTCCGCCAACATCGTGTTCGCCGATGCGGACCTGGAGAAGGCGGCGGCATCGGCGCCGCTGGCGGTGTTCGGCAACGCCGGGCAGGATTGCTGCGCCCGGTCGCGGATTCTGGTCGAGCGGTCGGGCCTGGATCGATTCATGCAAGCGCTCGAAAAGTCGATCAAGGCGCTTCGGGTCGGTGACCCTCTCGACGAGACCACCGAGATGGGCCCGCTGATCTCAGCCGACCACCGCGCCAAGGTCGCGTCGTTTCTCGACGACGGCGCCAGGGTGGCATTTCGGGGCTCGGCGCCTGAAGGCGCGGGTTTCTGGTTCCCTCCGACTGTGCTCTCGCCGGTTTCGAATACGGACCGCGTCGCGCGCGAAGAGATCTTCGGCCCTATCGCCGCGGTCATCCCATTCGCTGACGAGGACGAAGCGATACGAATCGCAAACGACACCATTTATGGGCTCTCAGGATCAATCTGGACCAGCAACGCGGGCCGCGCGATGCGCGTCGCGCGGGCGCTTGAAACCGGGACCATCTCCGTCAACTCGAACAGCTCTGTGCGAGTGACGACGCCCTTCGGGGGCTTCAAGCAATCGGGCGTCGGGAGGGAGCTGGGTCCGGATGCGCTCGACCACTACACAGAGCTGAAGAACGTCTTCCTCTCCACTACCTAGCCGCTAGATCGAGGCTGGATCGACGACTTAACCCCCTCCAGCTCGTCGAGCAGTGCCGCCCAGCGCTTCTAGCCCAGGCTGTCGAGTATCTGTGCTTGAGCTTTCTCCCACAGCGGCAAAGCCGCGGCGGCCGCGCGGCGCCCTTTGGCCGTCAGCGCAAGGGAGGCAGCCCATCCAACGGACGGATGGGTCCCTGGGGGATCGACAGGAGGACTGAATGAAGACGTCATGTGCGTTCGCCATTTCCCTTGCGGCGATCGGCTGTCCACCGCACCAGTCGTGGCGACCGACGCCAACGGCAACCACGAGGCCTACAAATGGGTCGTCGCGGGTGATACGGCACTGGCCCCCGACGGCTCGACCATCTTCTTCAAAGGCATTGGCACCCTGCAGGCCGGACCGGGCGGCGCAGTAACCGGTGGCGGCACCTTCTCGATCAACGGAGGCCCGACCGGGACGTGGACCGCAACAGCCGTCGACGGCTTCGTGAGCTACGGAATGCGTTTGCCCGGCTCCACACTACCGCCTCCCCCAGCTACCGGCGGGAAGGCGACGCTCCGCGTGAGCCTGGGCAATGGCCAGACCGGGGTTCTGACGATCTTCTGCATAATCGGCGAACCTCCGCCGAGCGTGGGCGAGGGCATCCATCTGATCCTTGGTGGGGGTGTCAGTAACAATTACACCGACGAGGGTCACGGATTCACGATTTTCATCGCGATCTAGGCCGCAATTATCGGGACGGAGGGTGAAATCGCACGCTCTCCGTCTCCGCTGTTCGGCCTGAGCAACTGATTACGAGGCCGAAGATCTCGCGGCTATCCGTACCAGCCGACGACGTCGACAATGACGTTCGTTGTGCCAAACGGGTTGAAGATGTCGATCTGCCCGGTTGAGGAAAGTTTGACAACCACGAGATTGGGCACCGTTTGTGCGGGCACGAAGTTGAGATCTGAAGCTACCGGCTTTGTCACTCCGTCGGGCCAGACGACCAGGTCGCTCGCGGCAGTCGGATTGGCGACCGTGACGTTAAGGACGACCGACTGAGGCGGCGTCGTTGACGTCATCGCCGGGACGTTGCCAAAGCCGGCTACTGTAACGACTAGAGGCGTCCCGCCAGTCAATGGAGCGATCGGAGCACCGGTGCCATTGCGGGTGTCAACGATTCGATAGGGGACGAGCGGCATGAACGATGCTCCTGCGGTTGTGCTGTCGGTGAAGTATCCATTCACATCGACCACTAGGTCGGCCGAGCCGAGTCCGTTAAAGAACGACACCATGCCGCCCGTTCCAACGGGCACCATGACCCGGTTCGGAACGGTCACTTCCGCCGCCCAGTTGAGATTAGAAGCCAATGGCCGCGTCGCGCCCTTCGGGAACACAGTGAGGAAGCCTGCGGAAGTTGTGTCGGTGACCGTAACGTTTAGGACTACGGCGGTCACGCCGGTAGCGGGAACACCGCCCGCGCCGCTGATCTGGACATCCAGGGTGGTGTCGGACCCCAGTATCAATCCAGCATTAGGCTGGCCGCTGGCCGCCCGCGTGTCCGTGATACGAGCTGGGACAAGTGGTACGAATTGGCCTCCCGTACCACCACTCGAGGGTGTGAAGTAACCCTGCAGGTCGACGACTGCGTCGGCCGTGCCAAGACCGTTGTAGATGGTCACGCTGCCACCCGTACCCAGCTCAACCGACACCAGGTTGGGCACAGTCTCGCCTGCCAACCAGTTGAGATTGGAAGCAGTTGGCAAGGGAGCTCCTGTCGGGAAAACGGTGAAGAAGCCTGCGGTTGATGAGTCAACTGCGGTCACATTGAGGATCGCGGCGGTGGCGTTCACTGGAACGCTTCCAGTTCCGCCAACCCCTAGATTGACGCTGGCGCCTGGCCCAAGCGGACCGCCGCTAAGCCTGGTGTCGAGCACCCGAACCGGGGTCATCGCTGTATACACACCAGGCGATGCAGGAGGATAGGTGAACTCGTCTGCGGAGCTGACTGGACTCGTACCGCCAACGTTCGTTACGGTCACGTCAACTACGCCGAATCCTGATGGACTTGTCGCGTTGATCTGGGTCGGCCCGACGACCGTGAACATAGTGGCTGTTCCACCGAACTTGACCGTTGTCGCCCCCGTGTAGTTTGTGCCGGTAATTGTCACCGACGTCCCGCCAGAGCTCGGACCGGTATTCGGGATGACTGAACTCACACCGGGCAATGCGGCGGAAGGATTGAACTGAACATCAAGAACGGGATGGAGCTCAATCCCGTTCGGAGCAACCCCCGTTTGACCGTGTAGATAGTCAAAGAAACCGATGCCACGCACGCGAACCGGCACATTGGCGGTCTTGAAACTTCCTGTAGCCAAGAATTTCGAATCGAATTCGTTGCGAGCGCTCTGAATAGATGACAGGAACAAGCTGCCGGCGGCGCAAGCTGGGTCAGGGATCTCCGTGATCATGGTGTTGCCGGCACCGTCTTGGATTACCAGGTGATAGTCGCTATCGGTCTCCAGTTTGTACTCGGTTAGGTTTGCGTCTATTGAATAGACGGTCGTCTCCTGTGGCTGGATGCGATTGTTGGCGGGTAGCGTGGCGGGCTGCGGGTAGCTGCTCATTGTTACGATGCTGGTGGGCGTGGTTGCACCAAGGTTGACGAGGTTCGCATCGGCGTCCGTGCCTGTCTTCACGGACCAACGCTCTACCCCACACGAACCGGTCGACGACGCAAGGTTCGATTTGAGTTGGTCTCGCTCGACTCCAGCAAAATCTTCGGGATGCGAGCCAGTCGGCTGAGAATGGATCCCGATCAGAACTGAAATGAACGTGAGCCCAATGAGGCTGGCCAGGGCGAACCTAGATCGTTGACCCATCAGGTGCCGGTCATTTTCGTTCGACCACCATACTCGCCCCAGGCGTATATACCTTGTCTCCGTCAGGGCTTGGTGGGGTAGCTTCGGCGCCAGCTCCCGTGTCCATGCGGAACGCTGCCGCGCGTAACGTCAAGGAGGACTTGAGATGAGAAGAATCATCGTGTTCAACAGTCTCAGTCTCGACGGGGTCATGCAGGCGCCTGGCCGGCCGGACGAAGACCGCCGCGGCGGCTTCGAACATGGCGGCTGGGCGCTGCCCTATTCCGATCCGGCCGTGGGCAAGGCGGTGGGGGAGAGCATGGCCACCACCGGCGGCCTGCTGTTCGGCCGGCGGACTTATGAGGACTTCTACAAGATCTGGCCGAACCGAACCGACAACCCTTTCACGGAAGTGCTCAACAAAACCGATAAGTACGTCGCATCGACAACGCTGAAAGAGCCGCTGCCATGGGCCAACTCGACGCTGCTCAAAGGCGATGCCGCGGACGCTGTGGCCAGGCTAAAAGAAGGAGCGGGCAAGGACCTGGTGATCCTGGGCAGCGGCGAGCTGATCCGGTCGTTGATGCCCCGCAATCTCATCGACGAGTACGTGCTGCTCATCCATCCACTCGTTCTCGGATCTGGGCAGCGTCTCTTTCCCGAGGGCGGTCACTTCGTCGCCCTTCGCCTGATTGATTCGAAGCCGACCGGCACCGGCGTGGTGATCGCGACCTACCAGCCGTCTGCCGCCTGAAAGAAGGGCTACGCGTTCTCGGCGGCAGGTGTCCTCCTTGGGTTCCTGAATCCGAGTGCCCCGAGTGAGGCCCCACAGCCCTTACTGAATCGACCCTATACCCGGCCTGTCGCCGGTTACAAATCGCCTGTTTCAGCCTGCTCGAGAGCGAAGCTGGTCGGGGCGTAGCAAGGTGACGCGACCCCGCTCGAGCCTGATGTACCCGAGCGTCGCGAAGCGACTCAGCGCGCGGTTGACGTTTTCACGACTTCCTCCCACGAGGCCGGCAAGGTCTCTTTGCGAGAGCTTCATCGTGTTGCCCTGCGCGGTCGCCAGATCCAGCAGCTTCCGGGCGACGCGGCTGGGAATGTCGTGGAAAGCAAGCTCGGCAAAGGCTTCATCTTTGGCGCGCACATATGCGCTCAGCGTCGTGACGATTTGCCACATCGCCGCCGGGTGGGTCTTCAGAAATTCCACCAGGGCTCTTCGGTCGAGAATCAGGCATTCTGTTTGCGCCAGCGCCTGCGCGTCGGCGCTGCGCGTTCCGTTCTCTTCCAAGACACCGAGCTCGCCAAAAACGTCACCGGCGTGCAGGATCGCGAAGGCGACTTCGCTCCCAGATTCTGTTACGTGGCCGATCTTGACCTCACCGTTTGCGATGAGGTGAAGCTGGTCGGCCGAATCTCCCTCGCGAAATATGTATGACTGAGCAGCGAATTGTCGGAAGCGTACTGCCCGAAGCAGAGGTTCGAGATCTGTGGCGCTTAGGCCATGAAAGAGTCGGGTGCGACTCAAGAGGGCGATCGTTTCGGAGTTCTTCACCTTGCCGGCGCGCGCCCATTCTATGCGCGCGGCCGGCGAATGGTCAGTTGTCGGTCAGCGAGCGGTCAATGTCCGCGATGTCAATATTCCACCGCTCCTCGCAGCTCCTCACAAAGGCCATCAGGTCATCGATCTGGCTTTGCAATGGCCGGTTGGCAACGCGATCCGCGCGGAGCTCCGCCATCTTCGCGGCGTAGAACTGGTTGTTCTCACTCACTGCTTTCGTCCTTACTGATCCTGATATTGGTGGTGTGGAGCGGCTAAGGGGTGGTTCGCCGCTCCACACGCTGAGAAATCGTTTCGCCGTTAGTGGCCGTGGCTCTCGCGGAACGGCTTGATGCCGGCCAGGGTGCTGTCGATGACTTGCTGCTCGGTCGGGACCTGGCTTGCAGCCAGGATCTCGGCGTTGCGGTCCAGTGCGTCGGGCGCCTGGAAACTGGTCACGACGTGTGTCGCCGCCGGCGCGCTCACCGAGCTCATGCCCTTGGCCAGATAGACGCTCACGGCTGCGAGCAGCAAAGCTGCGAGCAGCGCTGCGACCACCATCCAATTCGGCTTCGAGCTCGTCACTCCTCCCTGAAAGGTCCTTCTCGCTTCCATCTCATTTCCTCGCGGTAATCGGTCTGTCGGGAACGAGGTGAGAGTAGGGAGGGTTGGCTTGGGCGCCTATGCCACGCGTCACACCTGGGATGTGACGTTCGACACGGCTCTTTGCGAGGCGCTGCCGACAGTTACAGCGGACTCCGCTTAAGTCGGAATCAGAGTGGAGAGGTCAACTCCAACTGAATGTTGTCGGGATCTCGAAACGGCAGCACGCAGATCCCGAAGGAAGTGAGCTCACGGACTTCTCCCCGAGACACGCCGCGCTCGTCCAGCAATCTGATCGCCTCGTTGAGTGCCGCCCGGCTCTCGACGCTGAAGCTCAGATGGTCCAATCCCACACGATCCTCGTCGAAGCGGTCGCCCTTTTTGGCAACCGGTCGGAGTCCGAGCAAATAGTTGCCTTTTGCCATCACGCATCCGCCCCAGAGCACCGGGTAGCTGGGGTCGGACTTGGGGTCGTCAGAGGCGGGCGCCTCGGCCGCGACGTTGAATCCCAGGAATGTCGCGTAGAACTCACGACTCCGCTCGATGTCGGTGACCGTCAGGCGTATGTGGTGGATGTTGCCCAGCCCAATGTCCCCAGCCATTGCTTCCTCCTTGATGCAGGTAGGTGATCCAGGCCGCGGTGCCCAGACGCTCATTATCTGCGCGCCTTGGAATTGCGCTCATTTCATTCCTTGACAGCGCCCGCCAGTCCACGCACGAAGTAGCGCTGGAAGGCCAGAAAGACGACCAGCACCGGCACAAACGAGATCAACATCCCCGCCGCAAAGCCGGTCAAGTCGAAGCTGTGCGTGCCCTGGAAATGCAGCATGCCCACGGCCAGGTTCTGGAGGTCCGGCTGGCCCAAGGTGAACACCAGCGGGACGGTGAAGTCGTTCCAGTTGTAGACGAACTGAAAGATCACGACCACGGCGATGATCGGCCGTGCGAGCGGTAGCATCAGCCAGAACGTCTCCAAGAAACCCGCCCCGTCGACCCGGGCCGCGTCGAACAGGTCCTGAGGCAGGTTCTCGAAGAAGCCAGTGAACAGAAGGACGTAGAGGGCGCCGGCGCCGCCCGACTGCGCCAGGATCACTCCGAGCCTGGTGTTGAGCAAGCCGAGATGCTCGATCAGTACGAACTGCGGGATGAGGATCGATATCACCGGCACGAAGAGCGTGAGGACGATCACGCGATAGAGGAGATCTCGGCCCGGGAACCGGTAGCGCGCGAGAACGTAACCGCAAAGGGCGGATTTCGTGAGCTCGATGAGCGTCGATCCGCTCGCGTAGAGCATCGTGTTGATGAAGTAGCTGCTGAAGCCCGCCGTCACCCACGCGCGTTTGAAGTTGTCGAGGTCGAGCGGCTGTGGCAGCAGCCCGGCGCCGGCGGTGAACGCTCCCAGCTGCGTCTTGAAAGCCGTCGATACGGTCCAGAGGAACGGATAGGCCCAGACCAGGCTGACGATCAGAAGCCCGGGCAGCGCGATCAGGTTGAGATACACGTTGCGTCGCAGTCGCGGGCGGCGGCTCAGGATGGCAGGACGGCGCGCAATGACCGCCATCAGACGCGGTACTCCCGGCGCACGCGCTCGGCGCCGCGCGCGATCGCGGCCTGCCCGGTCACGAATACGAATGCCAGAACCGCGAAGAGAAGGGCCGCCGCGGATCCATACCCATAGCGGAACGGAGCCTCGCTGAACGCTTCGTTGTAGATGAAGTAGGAGACCGTGTAGCTCGCCTGCCCGGGACCGCCCGCGGTCAGGGTTACCACCACGCCAAACACATGGAGCGCATTGACGAGGGCGAGCAGGGTGATGATCAGCGCCACTGGCCGGATCAGAGGAAGCGTGATGTGGATCAGCTTCTGCAGCTCGTTGGCACCGTCGAGGTCGGCTGCCTCGTAGACCTCTTCCGGAACGTTCTGTAGCGCGGCCATCCAGTAGATCAGGTACTGACCGAAGATCTGCCAGATAGCGACCAGGATGATCGCGATGAGGGCGGTGCTCCCGTGACCGAGCAGGTCGATGGGCGTGTGTATCCACCCGCGATCGACCAGAAAGCTGTCTACAGCGCCGTTCGACGGGTTCAGCAGATAGGTGAAGACGAGTCCGGCCAGAGCGACGGGCAGGATGATGGGCAGGAAGAAAACGGTCCGGAAAAATGTCTTGAACAGCAGCCACCGGCGCGTGAGCAGGATGGCGACGAGCAGAGACAGCGGCAGCTTGAGGGCCGTTTCCACTGTCGCGAACACGAGCGTGTTCTTGAAAGCGAGCCAGAAAATCGGATCTGAGGCGATCTTCTGGTAGTTCACAAGCCCGACGAAGTCGGTTAGCGGCCGGATGCCGTCCCAGTTGAACAGCGAGTAATAGGCGGTCGCGACAAGAGGCCAGAGCGTGAAGCCCCCGTAGAGGAGCAAGAAGGGGAGGAGGAAGATGGGGATCCAGAACCGGCTGCCATCGGGACCGGCGCCACGCGCTGCCAAGGCACGCACGAATGACCGGCTCAGGCGCCCTTCAACGATGGGCGCCGTCCGGCTCAGCTCATTCAATGCTCCCGGAGCTTATGGCCTGGAATAGTTGGCCGCGTTGAAGTTCTGTGTGTAGTCCCAGCCGTTGGTGGCGAACTCGTAGCAGCTCGTCGATACCTTCAAGCCGGTGGCTGCCTCCTTCTGCAGCTCCGACTCCAGCATCTGCTGGCGTGTCGAGACAACGAGTTGCGCGGCGGGTTTGAGGTCCTTGTTGCTGGTGATGGCGTCGACCATCACCTGGTGTTCCCAGTTCGGGTGCAGCGCGGATGCGTTCGTGTACGCGCTGGACTGGGCAAGGGCGGGGCACTTGAGCAGCGGGTCGGGATATTGAACTCGGAACCCCGCGTTGTCGGCGATCTTGAAGATCTGCTTCCAGGCGGGGTCGGTCAGCAGCTTCTTGTCGTCGGAGAAGGCGAGCGTCGCAAACTGGTGGCTGAGAAAGTTCTGCGCGAAAAAGCCGGTCGGGTTGGTCATCCACTGGACGAACTTCCAGGCCTCGGCAGCGTGCTGTGTTTGTGAGCTCACCCAGTAGGCGTTCTGCGAGTTCAAAGAGGAGAGAGCGCCCTTCGCTCCGCCATCAGGATTGGGATGCGCGGCCACCACGTAGGCGTCGCTGTGGAAGCCAAGCTGATCCCACACGCTGATCATCCAGGGCCCGTCCATATATATGGCGGCCTGTCCGGCGGCGAACTGCTGGCGGGAGAAGGACTTGTCCTGCACCCCGGGGGCGAAGTAACCCTTCTTGTAGAGACCTTGCAAGTAGCTGAACGTCTCCAGCATGGCCGGGTTGTCGAGTGAGAACCTACCGTTCTTGTAGTCGAAGAAGAGGTCGGTCATGTTGCCCGCCGCCATCGCATACCAGGTTCGCTGCCAGTCAGTGCCCTTTAGCGGCACCGCCATGCAGTAGGCCTTGGTTTTCGACTTGATGGTGGCGCAGGTGTCGGCCAGCTGGCTCCATGTCGTCGGTGGGTTGTTCAGGTCAAGCCCGGCCTGGGCGAAGACCGCCTTGTTCATATACATGTAGCCGGGGCCCCAGTAATGCGTGTCCTGCCACGGGAAGCCGTACACCTTCCCGTCCTTCATGTTGATGCTGTTCTGGAATGACCCGGCCGGCCAGCGCTTCATCCAGTCGGCGGGCACCTTGCCATCCGGCGAGACCGTTGAGATCCAGCCGTTGGAGAGCAGCCAGTTCATGGTGTTGGAACCCTGCTTCTGCCAGTAGAAGAGGTCGGGGGCCTGCCTGCTCTGGAAGGCAAGCGGTAGCGTCTGCTCGTACTGCGCCTGCGCGACCGACTCCCACTTGATGGTCACGTTGGGGTTCAGGCGCTGATACTCAGCGGCGACCTGGGAGTGGAAGTCGGTCTGCTCGACCGAAAAGTCGCGGAGGGTGAGCGTCACCGGCGCGCCGGGCGAGCTGGCGCTCGGCTGGCCGCCACCAGTGCAGGCGGCCGAAAGGATCATCAACACCGCGGCCGCCAAGGGCCGGCTCCAACCTCTCATCAGGCGTCCCTCCCGGTTATGAAAGCGCTTTCACGTTTGGCTTGTCGCGCAGCCTATTCCGATTTGGTTCGTTCGTCAATTGTCTTATTCAATCGTCAGAAACCGCTTACAATCGACACCGTGTTCAAGGCGCCGACGATCGCCGACGTCGCCCGCTCGGCAAGGGTGTCCGTGGCGACTGCGTCGCGGACGCTGAGCGGCACGGTCCGCGTCCGGCCCGCACTCCGCGACCAGGTCTTGCAAGCCGCCGAGCAGCTCGGCTATGAAGCGAATCCGCATGCACGCGCACTGGCCTCGGCCGGGGAGGCCACGGTCGGCGTTGTGCTGCATGACGTAGAGAATCCTTTCTTCGCGGAGCTGGTTCGGGGGATGGACGAGGTGGCGAATGCCGCCGACCGGACGCTGATATTCATCACCGCCCATCGGGACCTCCAGCGAGAGCTCGCCGCCATCGCCCATTTTCGCGCGCGCCGTGTCGAAGCTCTTGTAATCGCAAGCAGCGGAATCGAAGCACGAGATTTCGCGACCGCGATCACCAACCAGCTGATGGCGTTCGAGGCGGCGGGCGGCCGAGCGGTCCTGGTCGGTCGGCATTACGGCCACGGTGATGCGGTGTTGCCCGACAACGTAGGTGGCGGCCGTGAGGTCGCCGAGGAGCTGGTGCGGCTTGGTCATCGCCGGATCGGAGTGATCAGTGGACCGCCCGCGGTCACGACCACGCGGGAGCGTCTCGCGGGCGTGCGGGATGCGCTTCAACGTGCCGGACACGAGCTGCCGGACGAGATGCTGGTGCCTGGCGATTACACACGTGACTCAGGCATGGCTGCCGCACACGAGCTGTTGGGCCGGCAAGGAGCCACGCCTACCGCGCTGATCGCATTCAACGACCTGATGGCGATCGGGGCGATGGCGGAGGCCCGCAATCGAGGCCTGCGGATTCCAGAAGACATTTCTGTCACCGGCTTTGACGACGTGCCGATTGCGCGCGATGTCATGCCGGCGCTGACGACGGTGAGAGTTCCGGCGGCTGAAATGGGCGCTCTGGCGCTGCGGATGGCCCTGGATGCTCGACACGGGGACCTGCGCGTCGAGCATTTGCCGACACGGCTGGTGCGCCGGCAGAGCACCGGACCCGCTTCCAGTTGACGCGGCCGGTCGGCCTGTACTTGATGAGGCCGGATGCGCTGGACGAGGTCTATGGGCCGCACGAGCGGGAGGAGGTGGCGGCACTCCTCGATCTGCGTCACCCACCGCAATCGCCGGAGTCGATTCGAAACGACCCCTCACCCCTGCATGATGTCGAGGTTCTGCTCTCCGGTTGGGGCCTGCCTCGCCTCGACGCCGACCTGCTCGAACATGCACCGCAGTTGCGGCTGGTTCTCTATGGAGGCGGTTCCACGCAGCCTTTCGTGACCCCGGAGCTCTGGAGTCGCGGAGTGCGGGTCGTCACCGCGCGCGCAGCCAACTCGCTTCCGGTGGCCGATTACACGCTCGCCGTGATCCTCTTCTCACTCAAGAACGGATGGCGTTTGATGGGGCATGCAAGGACGCCGCGAGATCCGTATCCGCCGGCCGCACTGATGCCGGGTGGATATGGCTCGACGATCGGGCTGCTTTCGTTGGGTTGCGTGGGCAGGCTCGTGCGAGAGCGCTTGCGGCCATTCGACCTGTCGGTGCTGGCTTGCGACCCGGCGCTGAGTCCGGACGAGGCACTGCGTCTGGATGTGAAGGCGGTTGGTCTGGAAGAGCTGTTCGCTGGATCAGATGTTGTCTCGGTGCACACGCCCCTGGTGACGTCGACCCGAGGGTTGGTCACAGGGGAATTGATCAAGTCGATGCCGCTCGGGAGCACGTTCATCAATACTGCGCGCGGCGCGATCGTGCGTGAGAGAGAGCTGGTCGCGGCCCTCGAAGCGCGTCCCGACCTTCAGGCGGTGCTCGACGTCACCGAGCACGAACCATTGGCGGCCGATTCGAGGTTGGGGCAATTGCACAACGTCGTTTTAACCCCGCACATCGCCGGTGCCATGGGCCGTGAGCGCCGGCGTCTGGGGCGGCTCGTAATCAGCGAGCTCAAGCGGTACCTGGCGGGAGATCCGCTGGAGTGGGAGGTAGGCCCGACCGAGGCTGCGGCAATGGGCGAGACCTGAGGCTCGCGCCAGGTACTGGTAAAGAACCACTATGCTTCGGAGCCAATGGCCGAACGCAAGAAGAGCGGGCAGGAGCACCTGCGTTTAGAGGGCCAGGTGGTTGGACTTTGGTTCCAGATGCAGGCCCGTCTCGAAGCGCATTTCTCGGAACTCGCCGCGCAGCATCGGCTCTCCGCTGTGCAGGCCAAGGTGCTGCTGCAGCTGCCGGCCGACGGGGCGGTGACGATGCGAGCGCTCGCGGGCCAGCTGCAGTACGACGCTTCGAACCTGACCGGCGTGGTCGATCGCCTCGAGGCGATGGGCGCTGTTCGCCGTCAGTCTCATCCTCAGGACAGGCGAGTGAAGCGGGTCGAGCTCACGGCCGAAGGCCGGCGTTTGCGGGAGGCGTTTTGGGAAAGGCTGACCAATCGATCCGGGCCATTGGGCCGGCTGAGCAGCCGAGAGTTGACCTCTCTGCGCACTCTCCTCGCCTCTGCAGTGGCTCCGCCGGCCTGACCTTCAGGTCAGCGAAGCTCGATCTGCTGAGGGCAATCTCGTCGTCAGCAGCGCGGCAACCAGGGAGACTACAGCTGCGGTCCACAAGACCGTGTTCAGGCCGTCGCGAACCAGAAACGCTCCCACGATGGCGCCCGCAATCGATGAGAAGTAGATCGGCAGCAAGACCAGGTTGAGCGTGGTGGCGCGCCGCTCTTCGGGAACGGCGGTGGCCAGAACCGCGAACACCATCGAGATCGCGGTGGCGCTCGCGGCGCCAAGCGCGACCGCGCCCGCTGTGAGCCAGACCAGATTGGGTGCCAACGCCAGCTCCGCCAGGCTCGCCGCGGCAAGTACGCAGGCTCCCGCGAGGAGAGGCCGAAATCCATATCGATCGCCAGCTGCGCCCGCAAGCGGCGACAGGAGCGCACCCAGCAGAGCCGATGCACCGAAGACGATGCCGATCTGGCCCGCCGCGCCGGACGTGCCACCAACGAGCCTGATCACAAGAAGAGGAAGGAAAGGGTTTGCGATCTGCTGAGCGAAATAGGCCAGGCCGAAGACGCCGAATACGATCAAGGTCACGCGCCCGGTAAGTGCAAGTCGCAATGCCGCGAGGGCGAGCCGAGTGGCCGATCCGGTCGGCCCAGGCGTGCGGGTTCCCTCCCGAGCGAAAGCCAGGAGCATGACGCCGGCGGCAAGCGACAGTACGGCGTCGAGGGCGAACAGGGTGTGCAGGTTCAGGAGGCCGTGATCGACGAGCCAGCCACCAAATGTCGGTCCCAAGGCGAAGCCCAGCGATGGGGTGACGCCGAAAAGGGAGATCGCAAACCCGACCCGACCATGTGGGGTGACGGCGCGAAGGGCCGTCAACATCACGCCGGTGTTCCCAAGCTGAAATCCGACAAGGAGCAACCCAAACGCCGCCTGCCAGCGGTTTTGCGCGAGCCACAGCACACCGAAGACCACCATCTCGACGAATGCGCTTCGAGCAATGATCGGGATGCGTCCATATCGCTCGGCCCAGACTCCCCAAAAAGGCACCAACGGCAGGCCGAACAGGAAGAACGCCGCGTTGAGGTATCCGGTCCACGCCGGCACCTCCAGTGGCGGCACGTGCACGGTCCCGAGGTAGAGAGGCAAGAAGCGGAACACATGGGAAACCGAGAATGCCTCGACCGTCGACGTGATCCCGAAGAGAACGAGCAGCGCAATCCAACCCGATGCCCTTCGGCTCAATGGCGGGGCCAGTTCCATTTATTCAGATTGAACTAACAGCAAGGCATGTACCTGCATTCCGTTACGGAGTGCAGGGGGGATACATCATGAATAGTCGACTCCAGCTCCAGAAGCTCGGCGCCGCGACGGCCGGAGCGGTGATGCTCTGGGCAGTCGCAGTCACACAGTCCTCGGTAGCAGCCGCGCCGCCGGTGACTATCGGCATTGTGCAGGGCACGTTCTATCCGAATCCCGCCAACAGCGGCTCCTTCGATGCTGTCCCCACGAGCCCTCCCGCCTTCACTCAGCAATTTCCTGTGATTGGATTCAACCCACCGGCCGGCACCTTGACGTGCTCGAACATCACCAGCGCCGATGTCAATGCCTTCTCCGTCCCGATAACCGATGTCGTCCCCAACCCGGATGGCACCTGTTCGCTCGTACCCGCCATGGCCAACGGTTTTCAGGCTGGGGTGGGGACGCTGTCCAACTTCCAAGCGGTCTTCACCGCTGATCTGAACGTCGCGTCAGCTGGACAGGTCACATTAGATGTGTCTTCAGACGACGGATTCGTGCTCGGCATCGGTCCGCAAGGAGCCAACCAGCCAATGCGCGTCTCCGGCACCCCGATGGAGAACCCACCGGCCAGTGGACTCAGCTTCGTGAAGGGCTATCCCGTGATGGGTGCGCTCAATCACGGTACGGCGCCTATTCCGAATGACATCACGATCAACTTCCCGGTCGCGGGAACATACCCGCTGGAGCTCGACTACACAGAGTGCTGTGGCGGCTTCCTATCGCTCACGTTCAGTTTCAACGGGGCAATCGTGCCGCCGGCTCCGCCCTCCACGCACGCGACCGCGATCACTTATACCGGTGACCTTTCAGCGGACTTCAACGATCCGGCGAACCTGTCCGCGACCCTGCAGGACAATTCGGTGAGTCCAGCCGCCCCCCTCTCGAATGAGCCGGTGACCCTGAACCTGGGCGCACAGAGCTGCACCGGTACAACTGACGTGACGGGCGTCGCTGCGTGCACCGTGAATCCGAACGGTGCGGTCGGTAACTATTCGGTCTCGGCGAGCTTCGCCGGAGACGCAACGTTCCAGGCGAGCAGCGCCTCCGCTCCCTTTGTCGTCATGCTGGAAGAAGCCAGCCTCACCTACACCGGCGCCGTCAATATGGCCAACGGAAATTCGGCCATGTTGTCCGGCACCCTGCCGGAGGATGGCACAACCCCGATTACAGGCCGCTCCATCGACTTCATCCTGGGAAGCGGCGCTGCAGCCCAGAGCTGCACCGGCATCACAAATTCTTTGGGAACAGCTGCGTGCACGATCGACATCGCCCAGCCACTCGGACCTGGGAATATCGCGGCCAACTTCGCTTCTGACGGTTTCTATCAGTCCGCCTCGGCGGAGGCGAGTGCCCTCGTATACGAGAGCCTGTCAACCGGCGCCTTTGTCATCGGGGACGACAGCGCGACTGTTGGATCACCGGTCAATTTCTGGGGCGCCCGGTGGGCTGCCGGCAACTCTTTGAGTGGTGGCCCGGCGCCTAACAGCTTCAAGGGGTTCGCGGACAGTCTCGGAGCGACGCCGGCAACCTGCAGTTCGACATGGTCGACTGATACAGGAAACAGCTCAGGACCGCCGGCCACCGTGCCGTCCTTCGTCGCGGTCGTGGTCACGAGCTCGGTTTCGCAAGCGGGCTCGGTCGCTTCCGGAACCGTTTCAGAGATCGTCGTGGTCAGCACCGATCCCGGCTATCTCAACGATCCCGGCGATCCAGGGACCGGGACCGTGGTGGCGATCCTTTGCCATAACTGAGAGGTAGTTAGTCCGCTGCAGCGCTGCGCACGAAGGCTGATCATGGTCAATCGGCTTGAGCACTTTGTCCAGCCCGCGACATCCCCTCTATTCAGCCGTAGTTCTCTTTGGGGGCGCAGCGCTTGGCGTCATCGCCATTCACCTGGCAACCACCAGCACGCTCGGTTTTCATACCGATGAGCTCTACTACCTTGCCTGCGGCCGCCATCCAGCGCTTGGCTATGTCGACTTCCCGCCGATCGTCCCTCTCCTTGCCCGACTAGAGACCGGACTCCTCGGAGTCAGTCCCTGGACGCTTCGCCTGCTCCCCTCGTTGCTCGGCGGTTTCCTCACGGTACTCTCCGCCCTCTACGTCCGCCGGCTTGGCGGCTCGCTGCTGCTCCAGGGACTTGCGCTGCTAGGTGCGATCGCGGCGCCCTTCCTGCTCGGTACGAACTGGGTCTTCCAGACCGTGACCTTCGATCAGGTGACCTGGATGGTCGGCCTTTACTGGTTTCTCTGCCTCGTCCTCGACGGGCGGCCTCGCCACTGGATCCTCCTTGGCATCACGCTCGGCATCGGGCTCGAGGTGAAGTTCACCATCGTCGGTCTCATCCTGGGCGTCGCCATCGCCGTCCTGCTCACACCCTCGCTGCGGATGGAGCTGCGGACGAAATACCCCTGGATCGCCGCCGGTCTCGCACTCCTCATCTGGGCGCCGAATCTCGCCTGGCAGGTCGCCGAGGGCTTCCCATCGCTGATCTACATCACCAACCATCGAGGTGGGGCAAACGGCCCCCTCGTCTACCTCATCGAGTTCGGCGTCTACTTCTCCTTTCTGATCCCCCTGTGGCTGGCGGGGATGATCTCTCTGTTCCGTTCGCCGCGGCTGCGCCCGATCGGAGTCGCTTCCGCCGTCCCGCTGCTGCTCTTCCTCTTCGTCGGCAAGTCCTACTACGCAGCGGGCACGATTCCGATCGCAATGGCCGCAGGGCTTCTGGCGATCTCAAGGATCGAGCGTCGAAGGCTTCGTGGCGGCCTCGAGATCGCTGTCGCGGTTGCAAGCGTGCTCGAATTCGCTACGTTCTTTTTCCTCGTCGTCCCGGTCACACCCCCCGATCGGATTCATGCCACGAAGCTGGACACCGTGAATGAGGTATTTGCGGACAGCGTCGGCTGGAAAGACATCGCGAACCAGGTGAGCACGATCTATGGCGATCTACCGCCGTCGGAACGCAGCGACACGGTGATCATTTCGGCCTACTACGGCGTTCCAGGCGCGCTCGATATATATGGCAACCCGAACGCCCTACCCGTTGTCATCAGTCCACACCTGAGCGACTGGTACTGGCTGCCGAGCAATCTCACGGCGACCAACGCGTTGATGGTCGATTACACGCCGTCCGACGTGGCATGGATGTGCACATCGCCAACGCTCGTCACGCACCTCACGGTGCCATACGGCGTCAAGGGCCTGGAGCAGGGAGCTCCGGTCACCTTCTGCCAGCTCAAAGCCCCGGTCTCAGAGTTCTGGGGGAAGCTTCGCAACTTCTCGTGATCGGTCACCGTGGCGGCCTTTACCGGGTCGTGCCGGCCCTGCTGCGTGGCTGGCGCTGCTGCTCGAACATCTCTCGTATCTCGCGAACGCTCGTAGCATCCTCCGCCTTCTTATCCGCAGTTCGTAGAGAGACGATCCGCGGGAAGCGCAGCGCGAAGCCTGGCCGATCGCCGCTCATACCTGCCGTGTGACGCGGGCTTGGCGTGATCTCATCGGCGAGCACCTCGACCACGATCGCCGGCTCCAGCCAAACATCGGGCACGAAGTTGGAGTTCACGCGCGCAGGCTTCTCGGCGACCTCGAGGCTGGCCATTCTTTTATGGATGTCGCGCCAGCCCTGGTCGGAAAGGCCGGTGCCGAGCTTGCTGATGGTCACGAACTCGTCCTTGTCGGTGTCGTACACGCCTGCGAGCAGAGCCCCAGTGCCGAACTCCGCCCGCTTGCCCTTGCCACGGTAATAGCCGAGCAGGACCACATCGATCGTGTCAGTGAGCTGGCCGCTGGTATTCCGTTTCAGCTTGACCCAGTTGAAGTTGCGCGCGCCCGCCTGGTACGGCGAATCGAGTCGCTTGGCGACCACTCCCTCCAGGCCCCGGCTGATGTTGTCGAGCAGCTCTCGGGTGAGCACCTCCGCCGAGTCGGTCTTGATCAGCGGAGCAACCACGAGCGTGTCGGACTTTCTGAGCAGCTCCTGAACGATCTCGAAGCGCCGTTCGTAAGGCAGCGGCGTCAGGTCGGATCCGTCGCGGAACATGACGTCGAAAACGAACGCTCGCATCGGCGCTCGGGCGGCAAACTCCTCGATGTCCTCTTTGCGCCTGCGCGCGGTCGTCTCCTGGAAGGGGACGTACTCCTCGGACTCCGGGTTGTAGGCGATCGCCTCGCCGTCGAGGATGACGTTTTTGACCTTGAGCTTGGAGGCGGCGGCGACAAGCTCCGGGAACATCTCCGTCATCGACTCCAGGTTTCTCGAGAAAAGGCTTACCTGATCCGCGTTCTTGTGGATCTGGACTCGCAAACCGTCGTATTTCGGTTGTACGCCAACCGTGCCTAGCTTCTTGATGACTGCCTCCGGATTGGGGAGGCGTTCCGCGAGCTGCGGGCGAAGCGGGTGCCCGGCCCTGACCTTCAAAGCGTCGAGTCCCTTCTCACCGGCGTCCCAGAGCGTGCGCGCAATGAGGCCCAGGTCGGACGTCCGGTTGTAGGCAGCTTCCAGGACCGGTCGCAAGGAGCGGTCACCTTTCTTCGCGAATGACAGGGCGTCGAGGACGGTCGGGTCGCCGATTCCCAGGCGCATCTTGCCCAGCGTGATTCGGACCAGGTGTTTGGCTGAGGCGGGATCGAGGTCGCTGAGCAGGCTGGTGAAGCCATCGAGCTTCTGTTGCTGGCTGCCGTCACCGGAAGCGGCAGCGATCTGGGACAGCCGCTTGTGCACGTCAACGACGGAAGGCGATTTGCGCTTCGACGCCGGCGCAAGGCGCTGGGCGGTGACGCCGAGGTCGCCAGTTTGGCGGTTCAGCTTGGTGACCTACTCCTTCGGAGCGCTGTAAGCGGCCGCGATGGCGGTCATCAACAGCCTTTCGCCGAGACCGATCTCGATCGGTTCGAAGAAAGGCGCGAGCCGTCCCTGGATCAGGTAGGTGATCGGCTCGAGCTCGTCTACCGCAGAAGCGCGGTATACCTCGGACAGGATGCTCACCAGCTCGTTCCGCTTGCTCGTGGCCTCCATGCGATCCAGGTTCGCGGCCAGCTCGCTGAACTTCACGGCTACTCAAGTTAATCAGTTGGCGGCAGATCAGAATGCCCAGAGGCCGGCGATGACGTGCTGCGTGCAAGGCGGCGGGTAGAAGTAGTGATCACCACCGTCTCCGCAAACGGCGAGCATGAAGGTCAGACGTCCCTTCGACCATTCGTATGCACCTGATTGTGTGTTGGCCTGTCGCGTCCAGCCATTGAATTCCAGCCGGCCGCCGTACCAAGGCATGACGTCAAACGGGGAGCCGGTGATTGCCAGCTCCCGCTCCACAAGGGCCGGTTGCTCGGGTGAGAGGCTTTGCGGCACAAGGTCCTGTTGGCGCTCACGGACCACGGTCGAACCGGGATAGATCAGTTGGCCCTCGGGTGTGGCCAGCAGCTCCTTGGCGGTGTAGACGTGGGGCAGGTAGGCCCTCGCTGCGATGGCGGGGATCAACACGGTCGTGTACACCACCGCCCCGATGACCGCCCCGACGACTCCCGACGCGACCGCGATTCCGGCGTTTCTTGTCATGTCTCAGCCAATCCAGAGGGCGAGGCCCACGACCGCAACGAGCTCGATCATGACCCCGATCGAAAGAAGCAGCCAGCGGCGGCTCTCGTGTTCCTGCCAGGTGAACGGAGCATATGGGCGCACGGCTTCTCCGTAGATAGATTCGATCCAAAGGCCGTTTCTCGACTGGACGGCGAGCGGCGTGCCGTAATCGCACGCCTCGCCGGTCAAGATGACGACCCGCTCGCTGACATGGAGGGGTGGAAGCGGCTCGAACAAGCTACCGGCAAAGAAGTAGACGCGCGACGAGGAGTCGATCGTCACCGAGAGCCCTTCCGACTCGGCGACTGCCGTACGTACGGCTCCGGTGTGGGACTCGATGGCATGGAGGCTTAGGCGCCAACCGGCGCCAAGGAGGACCGCGCCGACCGCCAAGCCGCCGAAGACGAACGCAAGAGTGGTCATGGTCCTGAGCCGCGCGAGTGGTGGTGAAAGTCCAGGGTGGTGATCGATCTTCCGCAAGATCAGGTACTGGAGTAGAAGCGAGCCGGCTGGGATGGCGGCGAACCAGAACCATTCCCATCCGTCCTGACCGCAGGAATGGAACACCGCGACGAAGCCGAGGTAGGTTGTCACCGCGAGGTTGGCGAGCTGGATTGCGGCCATCAGCCATCGGCCCCAGCGCCGCGCGACGTACGCGACGAGGCAGACGAGGTTGAGAGCGGCCCAAGCAAACTCGGTCAGAGAGATGCGCGCCCCCTCCGCAACTTGAGGCGAGTAGACGGGTCCGAGCGAGAAACCGGCGAACATCCATTGCACCAAGCCCGCGAGCAGCCAGAAAATGAACTCGGCGAGCGCAAGGATGATGATCGCCGTGACGACGAGCCGCTTCACGGCGGCATCGTATGTGGTGGAGCGCCCGGTTCAGACCTGCTTCAAGAAACGGGCACCCGGCGTAGTTTGCGCAACGGCGACAAGATACTGGGCAGGGCGCTGGTCAGCGTGATCACGACGCCGATTGCGATGGCTGTCCTCAAGCCCGCCAACTGCCCGATGGTGCCACCCAACAGAGAACCGGCAACTTGCGCGAGTGCCACCAGCACGAAAACGCCCGATTGAACACGGCCGAGCAGCCGGTCAGGAGTCACCGCCTGGCGGATCGACTGCTGATTGATGTTGTAGACCATCAGCGAGATCCCAGTCAGAGCACTGAAGGCGATCAGGATCGCGAGAACCTCATGTCGCGGCGCGAAGGCCGCGACCAGGGTTCCTGCCTGACCAAGGACGACGAGTCCCGCGCCGACGGCCATGACCGGACCCAGCCATCCCCTGGCAACGAGCGGGCGGCTGAGCTGCGCCCCCAGCAAGGAAGCGACGCCCCCGATCGCGAAGATCAGTCCGAGCTGGAAAGGGGTGATGCCAACCTGAGTGACGAAGTAGAGGATGAAGACCGCAAACGTCACATTGCCTCCGCCATTGTTCAACACGATCGTCAGCGTGATCGCGCGTACCAATGGCTGTCGCCACAGCCAGACCTGGCCCTCGATCGCTTCGGCGAGTGGCCGGTGGCCCGGGCCGGAGGGTGCCGTCTCGTGGGCGCGCGTCCACGCCGATGTCAGGGAGCCCACCAAGAAACTGAATGCATCGAAAGTAATGGCCACCGGTGCGGTCAGCGCCTGGACGGCGGCCCCGGCGACGCCGGGACCGAGCAAATTGGCCACCGTCAAGCTCGACTGAATCCTGCTGTTGGCCTCGACCAGCCGGTCGCGACCGACAATCGACGGCACGAATGCGGTTTGCGCGATCCCTTGGAACGTCGCCGCTCCTCCGGCCAGGAAGGCGACCACGTATAGCTGGCCGATGGTAAGCGCGTGGAGGACTGCGGCTGCCGGAATCGTTGCCAAGGCTGCCGCGCTCACAAGCTGGGATACGACGAGAACTGGCTTCCGCTTGGTTCGATCCAGCCAAACTCCGGCCGGCAGCCCGATCAAAATGGCGGGCGCAAAACGCATAGCTCCCAAGAACCCCATCTCGATGGCGGTGGCGTGAAGGGCTACCGCGGCGGCGATAGGCAGCGCCAGCTGGGTGAACTGGTTCCCGAGCATGGAAACGCTTTGGCCCAGCCAGAACTTCGCGAACTCGCGGCCTAGCGTATGTGTGTTTGGAGTCTTTTGTGCTTCAGTCACGGGCTCGAGGGGGCTACCGAACGGCAGTTAGCAACCTTGCACACGGCGAATTACCATATGTCGTCAGCCGGGGGCACCGGCAGACTGCGGATTTGAGATGGGGTGCCACCAACCAGGAGTGGAGGTATGAACTTGGTACCACGCATCGTCAGGCCACGTTTCTGGCTGGGCCTGGTCATGGCCGCGACTATGATCGTCGCCGCCTGTGGCAGCCAGCCCTCGGGCAACACAGCCGTGACCTTCAAGGGCACGAAAAAGGTCGGGTATTCAGCTCCTCTGACCGGCCAGTCGGCGCTCTACGGTCATGCCGTCAGCCAGGCACTGAACCTGGCCGCAGACGACATCAACGCCAAGGGCGGCGTCAACGGCTACAAGATCGAGATGGACATTCAGGACGACGGCACCACGGTCCCCCAGGCGGTGAGCAACACCAAGTCGATGATCCTGCAGGACAACGTCGTGGCCTTGATGGGGTCTGTCACCTCCGCCCAATGCCTTGCCGAGAGCCCGATCGCGAAGCAGAACAAGATCATCACGATCGACGCCACGTGCAACAGCTGGCAGCTGACCATGGAGTCTGACGTCGTCAACCCTTACTGGGTGTCGATCGTCCCCAACACTTATATGGAAGGGACTGCCGCCGGCAGGCTGGCCGCCGGCCTGGGCGTGAACAAGATCTTCATCGTCTCGCCGAAGTACCTGTTTGGGATCTCTGAGACCAACGCCTTCGTGGCTGCGTTGAAGAAGGCGAACGCAAGCGTGCAGATCGTGAACGATCCCAGCACCTGGTACGTGCCATTTCCCACCAACCCGCGCTGGGATTCAACCATCAACGCCATCCAGGCGGACAAGCCAGACCTTGTCTACTCGAACATCTTCGCCGCCGATCAGATCAACTTCGTGAAGCAGGCGCTGGCCGTCGACCCGCAGTTCTTCGTCAAGTACCCGATGACGACCCTGGTCTCAGTCGACGAGCTCAACACGCTCGGTTCCCAGTACCCGCTAGGCATGCACGCCTACATGCGCGCACCGTTCTTCGCGTTGCAGAACAACAACCCGCGGCTGACCGACTTCATCACCCGCTACCGCGCCAAATACAACGGGGAATATCCATCCGACTGGGCGGTCATGGACTACGACGCGTTCATGTTGTGGGCCCAGGCTGCCAACTCGGCAAAGAGCTTCGACGCCGACGCTGTCGTCAAGCAGATCTCCGGCCACACCTTCGACAGCCTGCGTGGCTACAAGATCACGATTCGCCCCAACGAGCTGCAGGCCAACGTCGGCGAGACGATCGGCACCACGACATCCTCGAGCACCTACCCGTTCCCAATTCTCAAGGACTCGGTGAACCTGAAGGGTGACGACCTGATGATGCCGCTGCAGATGATCAACGAGATCAAGGGCGACCAGTGCGACAAGACGGCGGGCCAACCCAATACCGCGAACTTCGCGCTCTGTCCCTCGTGGAAAGCGAGCTAGCGAGAACTCGAGCAACAACTGAATAAATGACGCCGGGACAGCTCCTACTCTTCGCGGTGGGCGGGCTATCCAATGCAGCCTACCTGTTCATCGTGGCGGCGGGGCTGTCCCTGGTGTTCGGAGCCTTGCGCGTCATCAACATGGCCCACGGCTCGTTCTACATGATCGCCGCCTTTGTGACCGTCGTCATCGCCAACCAGATCGGGGCCCAGCTCGGCTTCTGGGGTGGGTTGCTGGTGGCGGTGGCGGTCACTGGTGCCATCGGTGGAATCGTCGAAGTCCTGGTGCTCAGGCGGGTCTACGGGAGGGAGCACCTCGTCCAGCTCCTGGGGACCTACGCGGTGAGCCTCGTCGTCGCCGGCGCGGTGCGAATCGTTTTCGGCGCCAACTATCGAACCGTCGCCTCGCCGATCCCGGGCCATATCGACCTGGGTGGTTACAGCTACGCCAACTACTCGCTTTTCATGATCGCCGCCGCGATCCTGATCGGAGCGGGTGTGTGGGCGATGCTCTACCGGACGAATCTCGGCCGAAACATCCGGGCCGCGGTCGCCGATCCGGACCTATTGAACGCCACCGGTGTGAACGTCACGCGGCTGTACACGACGGTCTTTGTGATCGGCGCCGGGCTGGCGGGCCTCGGAGGTTCGATCGTCGCGCCAAGCCAGGCGATTAGCTCCAGCATCGATACCGACGTGCTGGTCCTGGCCTTTGCGATCAGCGTGATCGGCGGACTTGGCAGCATCATCGGCTCCGCGGTCGGCGCGCTGATCGTGGGCATGGTGGTCTCGTACGGCCTCGTCAACCCTCGCACCAACCAGTTCGCGATTGCCTTCGTATTCATCATCATGACCGCGGTCTTGATCGTCCGGCCGCGAGGCCTGTTCGGCCTCCCCGAGAATTGATCCGGCTTTTTCGTCGCGGCGGTGGCAACCGTGTCCGGTGGGGGGTTGTGCTCGCCCTCTTTGTATTTGCGGCCCTGGTCCCGCCACTGGCGGGGCTCTACGAGAACCTGAATCCGGACGCCAGCTCGCGGTTCCAGATCTTCCTCGGCACTACGGCGCTGGTGCTCGCACTATGGGCAGTCTCGTACAACCTGATGCTTGGGTACACGGGCATGGTCTCTTTCGCGCACGCCGCGTACTACGGCGTCGGCGCTTACACCGTCGCCCTGATCTTCAAGCGCTATCACCTTCCCATCCTGCTGGGTCTTGCCGCGGCGCCCTTCGTCGCGGCAGCTGTCGGCTTTGTTACCGGTTTGGTGGCGCAGCGGGCGGTCCGACTTTATTTCTCCCTCCTCACCCTCGCGATCTCTCAGCTGCTCTTCTCGCTCGTTTACTCGTCATATGACTTCACAGGCGGCGACAACGGCATCGCGATCACGCTGCCAGACCAGCTGACTGATTACACGACGCTCTACTACTTCACCGCTGCAATAGTCGGCATCTGCCTGTTGCTGATGTTCATCCTGGTCCGCTCGCCGTTCGGCGCGGCTCTGCTGTCGATCCGTGAGAACAGGCAGCGCGCGGCCGCGATCGGCATCAACGTGAGGCTCTACGAGCTGGCCGTCTATACCGTCGCCGCACTCTTCGCCGGCGTCGCGGGAGGCCTGTTCGTCATGTACCAGCAGCAGGCCTATCCGGAGATGCTGTACTGGACGGCCAACGCGCAGCCGGTGGTGGTCTCCCTTCTGGGTGGCACGACAACGTTCCTCGGGCCGGCCATCGGCGCTTTCATCTACGTGCTGCTGGACAACTCGATCTCTAAGCAATTCCCCTATCAGTTCGACATCGTCCTCGGCGCCATCGTTTTGGGCGTCGTCCTGGCCGTGCCTGGCGGCATCTCGGACGTGCCTTCAGTGTTCCTGCGCCTGCGCGAGCGTTTTCGTCGCGGCGAGGAGGATGAGGCGCAGCCGGCGGAAAGCGCAGGCGAGGCGATTCGAATGTTCGACGTACGCAAGGCGCTCGCGAGTGAGGCGATCCAGACCGAGGAGGTTCACTCGGACCAAACCTTGCTGAGGATCGAGCACGTAAGCCGAAGCTTTGGCGGCTTACGGGCGGTCGATGATGTGAGCCTCGAGGTGAAGCAGGGCGACCGTCACGCCATCATCGGTCCGAACGGCGCCGGCAAATCCACTCTCTTCAATCTCCTCACGGGCCAGCTGAAGCCGAACTCCGGCAAGGTGATCTTCGACGGCCGCGACATCACCGGGAAGCCGCCCCATGTGATCGCCCGGACGGGTATTGGCCGCGCTTTCCAGATCACCACGATCTTCCCGAAGCTGTCGGTTCGTCAGAACCTCCAGTACGCGATGCTCGCCCACCGCGGCTACACGAAGCGACCCTTCGGGATTGCCAATCGCATGTTCTCAGCAGAGGCACAGGACCTCGCCGAGGCGGTGGGCCTGGGGACCTGGGCAGACCTCCCGGCCGGTCAGCTGAGCCACGGCGACCAGCGCGCCATCGAAATCGCTATCTCGCTCGCGCTCGGGTCGAAGCTGGTGTTGCTGGATGAGCCGACTGCCGGCATGTCTGCTTATGAGACGGACAAAGCGATGGAGCTGGTGCGGCGGCTCGCCACTGAGCGACACCTGACGTTGCTCTTCTGCGAGCACGACATGTCGGTCGTCTTCAGCACAGCTCGCACGGTCACGGTCATGCACCAGGGCCGTGTCCTGACCGCCGGCACGCCCGAACAGATTCGGCGGAATCCTGATGTGCAAAAGGTTTACCTGGGTGAGCTCGAGCAAGAGGAGCTCGGGGCTTAGCCGTGCTCAAAGTCGAGGGCTTGAACGTTCGTTACGGCAAGAGCCATGTAGTTTTCGACTTCAGCCTCGAGGTTGGAGATGGCGAGCTGCTTGCGGTCTTGGGCCGGAACGGCGCGGGGAAGACGACCACAATTCGGGGCATCGTCGGGCTCCTCCCAGGGGCTTCGGGAAAGGTCAGCGTCGGAGATCGCGACATGAGCGGCTGGCCCGCCCACCGCCGAACCAGGGGAGGCATCGCCTACGTGCCCTCCGGGGCGCGCTGCTTCGAGAACCTGACCGTGGACGAGAACCTCGAGATCGCATCCCACCCCAACGGCAGCGATCGCAGCTGGACGAAGAAGCGGATCTGGGAGCTGTTTCCCAAGCTCGAACCCTTGAAGAACAACCTCGCGGGTGGCCTCTCGGGCGGGGAGCGTCAGATGCTGGCCGTCGGGCGCGCGCTTGTGAGCAATCCGCGCGTGCTGCTGCTCGACGAACCGACGGAAGGGCTTGCGCCTGTACTGGTGCAGGCGATCGGGACGCTGCTGAGGACGCTCAAGTCGACCGGGGTGTCAATCCTCCTGGCCGAACAGAATCACCAGATGGCCCTGCGCGTCGCCGATCGCGCCGCCTTCATCGAGAAGGGCCGCATCGTCGAGGTCCTTCCGGCCGCTCGGGCTCGAGACAGCGAGGTGCTGCACCGAATCCTGGGCGTCTGAGCTAGCTTGATTGGCGCGTCGACCGCTCCCGCGTCCGCCGCGCCAGCGCGCCGAAGGTGATTTCTTCTCCTAGCAGACCGGCATTAATGCGACCGGTTACTCGCTTCAGCGCTTTCACCTCCTCCGGCGTCAGCACGTCGAATACCAGGCGACGGACCTCCCGGAGGTGGATCGGCTCCGCCTCCATCAACTTTTGGTAGCCCTTATCGGTCAGCTGTGCGTAGGTTGCGCGACCTCTTGTCCCGCTCGTCCGGTTTACCCACGCCCGCGCCTCCGGTCGCGACATTACGTGCGATAGGCGAGACAGGGAGCCGTTGGCGAGCACGGCCAGATCTTTGAGTTGAAGCCGCCGGTTCCGCTGACGCGAAAGCGCAACCATGACCCCGAACTCGAAGTGGCTCATCCCGGCGTCTCGTTGCAGCTGGGAGTCGAGGGCTGCCGGTAGGAGGGTGAAGGTGTGGTGACGAGCTGTAGCCAGGCGCTCCACTCGCGATGGTGCAGCGATTGCAGCGGCTGGGCTGATGAGGTGCCGCGATCCTTGCCTGGAATAAGTTGACGCTTCAAGTGCTTCTAGCCTATCAACTTGAAGCTTCAACTTGAAGGGAGGTTCCCATGAACATCGTCCTCTGGATCATCCAGATACTGCTGGGCATCACGTTTCTGGGATCAGGTATCACCAAGTTGGCGCGCCCACGCCTCGCTTTGGTCGGCCGGTTGCCTTACGTCGCGGACTTCAGCGACAGCCAGGTGAAAGGCATCGGCACCCTCGAACTCTTGGCTGCAGTCGGCCTGATCGTCCCGCCAGTGCTGCATATCGCCACCTTTCTGACGCCCCTTGCCGCCGTAGGCCTGATCCTTTTGATGGGTGGCGCCATCGCGACCCACGTGCGCCGCCGCGAGCCACAGATGGTGGCTGTCAACCTGGTACTCCTCGTCCTGGCCGCGGTGGTCGCCATCGCCCGCTTCGGTCCATATCCCTTCTGATCGGAGTCAATAGCATTGGGCACTGAGATGAAAGCCCAGTCGATCGCCACGGCCACCGGTATGGGCGCGGTCGACCTCACCGTCACGGACGCCGATCGCGCCCTGCGCTTCTACCGCGACTACGTCGGCCTCGCGCCGGTGCCTGGCGATGGGCCCGAGGTCCGCATGGCCGCCGCCGGCCGCGAGCTCCTGGTTCTGCATCCCGGCGCGCGGCGGCGGGTCGTTCCACGAACCTCTGGGCTGTACCACTTTGCGATCGTTGTCCCAGACCGGCGCGAGCTCGCGCGCGTCATCGGCAGGCTTGCGCGCCTGCAGTGGGACCAGTACCCGACAGACCACGTGATGACCAAGGCGAACTACCTTTGGGATCCGGACGGCAACGGGATCGAGATTTACACGGAGTCGCCAGAAGACGGGACACTGGGCTTCGCGAACGGAACCTTTGTCGCCTACGACAAGGACGGTCGAGAACGTTCAGGTCGTGACCCGATCGACCTGGAGGAGCTGTTCACTCACCTCCAGCCTGGCGATCCCCTCGATGCGCCAATGCCTGATGGAACGAAGATGGGCCACATCCACCTCCACGTGTCGGATGTCGATGAGGCGCTGCGGTTCTACCACGACCTCGTCGGCTTCGACATCATGGGCCACGTCCCAGGCGTGGGCTTCGTCTCGGCGGGTGGCTACCATCACCACCTCGGTCTGAACGAGTGGGCTGGACGGGGCGCTCGACCGGCGCCGACGGGATCGGCGGGTCTCCGCCGCTTCACAGTCGAGCTTCCGACTAAGTCCGATCTCGAAGATGTGGTCGGCCGCCTCGAGCGTGCCCAGATTCGAGTCGCCGAGGAAGACCACGGCTTCGCCGCAGTGGACCCGTCGGCGAACCGCGTCGTGTTCAGGGTCGCAGCCAGCGAAGCTCAAGGCAGCTAGTAGAGGGCCGAGGCCAACCTCGTCCGCGATTCTGCCGCGAGCGGATCATCATGGCCCAGTTCGTCAAGGATGCCCACGACTATGCGGCGAATCTCATCGCGCGAGCTGCGGGCCCTGGGAATCGCCTCGATTAGCACATCAATCGCATGTTTGTTGTCGCCAGCGTCGATTGCCGCGAATGCCCCACTCAGATCCACTGCCGCCATCCGCTCGAGCCGGATCCGCGCAGCCAGCCCGCCGGCCGCGAAGCTTCCGCGAACGTTTCCGAGGACCTCGAGGGCTTCATCTTTCTGCCCGCGGCCGTGGAGAATCCGGGCCAGCTGGATGGCGGCATCTGCGTGCCACGGCTCGAGCGCCAGGGCCCCGCGCAGCGACTCCTCATCGCCCCTCTGTGCCAGCACGTCCGCTTCGGACGGGAGAAGTGAATCGAGAAAGCGTTCCACTGCAACCGCCGGTTGGGCACCCACGAACTCAGCCACGACTCGGCCTTTATGAAAGGCCTTGACCGCGGGAATGCTTTGAATCCCGTAGGACCGCGAAATGGCCTGGTTGGCATCGACATCGATCTTTACAAGCTCCAGCCTTCCGGATCGCTTCGAAGCCTCGCGCTCCAGGATGGGGCCCAACTGCCGGCAGGGCGCGCACCAGTCAGCCCAGAAGTCGACCACCACGGGCAGGGAGTGGGAGCGGTCGAGAACCGCCGCATCGAAGTTGCTCTCGGTGACATCCATCGAAAGGAGGTTACCGAGAATCGGGTTCCTTCCGGAGGAAGACACGGCAATCGGTGGCCAATCCTGTACGTTCGGGTCTGTGATGGAACGGGTTGAACTCGGGCTCGACACCTTTGGTGATGTGACCGTAGACGACGATGGAAGCGTGCTGCCGCAGCCGCGCGTAATACGCAATGTCGTCGAGGAGGCCGTCCTCGCAGACCAGCTCGGCGTCGACTTCATAGGCGTGGGCGAGCATCACCGTCCGGACCTGGCCATCTCTGCGCCAGAGGTTGTGCTCGCCGCAATCGCTGCGCGTACGCAGCGCATCCATCTCGGCTCGGCGGTGACGGTGCTGAGCACCGACGACCCCGTTCGGGTATACGAGCGGTTCGCCACCCTGGATGCGGTGTCCGACGGACGCGCCGAGATCATCCTCGGCCGCGGGTCATTCACCGAGTCTTTTCCCCTCTTCGGATATCAGCTTGACGACTACGACGTGTTGTTTGAGGAGAAGCTCCAGCTCTTCGCCGAGCTACTCAAGGAAGGACCCGTGAATTGGTCCGGAACGACCCGTCCGCCGCTGACTGGCCAGCGCGCCTATCCGACGACGGCGTCCGGATCACTGCGCGCTTGGGTCGGCGTTGGCGGGAGCCCAGAGTCCGTCGTACGGGCGGCGCGCTACGGTTTTCCGCTTGTGCTTGCGATCATCGGCGGTCCGCCTCGACGCTTCGCGCCATACGTAGAGCTCTACCACCGGGCACTCGCCGAGTTTGGACACTCCGAGCGCCCCGTCGCTGTTCACTCACCCGGATATATCGCTGAGTCGGACGAGCGCGCGGGCGAGGAATTGTGGCCGCACTACTCGGCAATGCACGCGCGCATCGGCGGGGAACGCGGGTGGCCTCCCATGACACGTGCGCAGTTCGACGCGTCGGCCGGTCCGGATGGCGCACTTTTCGTTGGAGCACCGAAAACTGTTGCCGCCAAGATCGTCGATACGGTCAAGGTGCTTGGTATCTCACGATTCGACATGAAGTACAGCAACGGCACGCTGCCGCACTCGAGGATGATGCGCAGCATCGAGCTCTACGCGACCAGAGTGATGCCGCTGGTCAGAGAGTCGCTTGCGACCACCGGCGTTCACAGGGAGGTCTAGGTTTCAAACAGGCTGCTCGTCGAGGAAGGCGAGGGTGGCGGACGCGAACAGCGGCGAGCTGAAGATGTTGTAGTGGGTCAGGCCCGGAAGGATTGCGAGTGCGTGACCGCCCTTCGGCCGCCCCTCGCCCATCCAGCCTCCATCGCGGAGACCGCCGTCCAGCAGTTTGAACACTTCGACGTAGTGGCCCGGCGGAGCCATGTCAGCGTCGGCGGCGACCACCAGTGTAGGCACCTGGAGACCGCGGACCTCCTCTGTGAAGTCGAAGTCCTTGGACATCGCTTCGCCGATCTTGTCAAGCAGCCGCGGGAAGTCCTGGGGCCGTGGCGCGACTCGCTGGTACAGCTGATACATGGGCGTGTCTTTCATGAATTCGACGGCCGCCGCGTTGACCTGCCCTTGCTGCGCCCGCATCTCGGCATAGATTGCGTCGGGCCGTATGTTCGCTGAGACCATGACGAGCCGCCGGACCTTGGCCGGGTACTTGGCCGCCGTGTGGAACGCGACCCCACCGCCAAGCGAATAGCCCACCACGTCCGGCTTGGCCAGCTTGAGGTGGTCGATAAGAGCCGCGATATCGCCGGCCATCAGCACGGCGTCGAGTGGTCGATCGATGTCAGCGGTGCGGCCGTGTCCCTGCAGATCGACGGTGACGACCTGATGGCTTTCCGCCAGTTGAGGTACGACAGGTTCGAACATCTCGCCCGACCCGAGACCGCCATGCAGCAGGATGAGCGGCCGCCCGCTCCCATGAGTCTCGTAGTAGAGATTGATCCCGTTGACCTCGGCGTACTGGCCCGTGCCCGTCGCGTGCGTGGTCCGATCGGTGCTCATTGTCATGCTCCTTCAAGTAGAGAGAAGTCGGGTTCCACAGATACAGACTCCGCGGGCGCCCGGAATTCATCGGTGCCGTCAAAAACGGCCCAGGATCGGGATCCGAGGTGCAAGTACGTAGTTGATCTGGATCAGGATGATCAGAGCGATGCTCACCCATGTAGGAAATATCACGCATAGCAGAGTCGCGCCGGCGTAGAGGGACTGTGCGATCAGAATGCGTCCGCGCATGAGCACCGCGAGGTCATGGGTGGTCTCTTCCTTGAAGAGGTGCGCGCGGAGACCATACTCGAGACCCGCAAACAGGGCTGCCCCGAGCAGGACGATGTTGAGCCAGTATTCGATCAGTGCGACCCTGAGCCAGTAGTAACGAGCCAGCAGCAATGTCGAGAACGGAACCATGGTGACCGCGAACAAAAACGCAAGGTGGATCCAGACGAAGTGGCGATTGCTGCGGCCGAGCTGACCGAGCTGGGTGCCCTGTCCTAACCAGAAGATCCCGAGTGTCATGAAGCTCGTCGTATAGACGAGGATGTTCGGACCAAGCCTTCGCACCGCATCCCACAGTTGGCCCTCCGTGGTCGCCAATCCGTTCAACGTAGGGACCACGAGCCCGAGGACGAGCAGTGTCATGCCCACCGAAAAGATTCCATCTGAGATGCCCGACAGCCGATCCGGACTCGTGCCGGACAGATCGGCCAAACGACGTCGACTTCCTGGCTGACGGCTCACAGTTGCAAACTCAAGCCCCGGCCGTCCGGCGAGCCGCTGCTACCACTCGCTCGACCGAGGGAAGGTACCAGGCTTCAAGCGGTGCGGCGGGGTAGGGCACGTCCCAGGAGGTCACGCGCGCAATAGGCGCGTCGAGGTCATAGAAAGCCTCGCTCGCCAGCGTCGCAGCGACCTCGGCACCAAATCCGGCGCTCAATGGGGCTTCGTGGACGACAACGCATCGGCCGGTCTTCGCAACCGCGCCGACAACCGTATCGACGTCGAATGGAACCAGGGTTCTCAGGTCGACGACTGTCGCTGAGATCCCTTCGTCGGCGAGCTGCTCCGCTGCCATCAAGCACGATTCGACTGCAGCGCTCCAGGCGACGAGGGTGATGTCCTGCCCTTCGCGGACGATGGCCGCCTTCCCAAAGGGAATCGTGTAAGCGGCGTCCGGCACTTCCATCCTGCCTAGCCGGTAGAGGCGATCGGGCTCGCAGAAGAGGACCGGATCGGGATCCCGAATGGCCTCAATCAGCAAACCCTTGGCGTCATATGGATTTGACGGCATCACGACCTTGATTCCTGGTGACTGAACGAACTGGGCCTCGACCGCGTCGGAGTGGAACTCGGGGCTGTGGATTCCACCGCCAAACGGGGCCCGAATCGTCACCTGGCAGTGGTATCGGCCTCTCGAGCGCGCGCGGTACCGCGCCAGCTGGGGGCCGATCTGATGGAAGGCTTGCGCCGTGAAGCCGAGAAACTGAATCTCCGCGACTGGCACCATGCCGGAGATGGCGAGACCCAATGAAGCGCCGATGATGCTTGCCTCAGCGAGGGGCGTATCGACCACGCGCTCTGCGCCATGCTTCTCCAGGAGACCCGATGTCGCGCGGAAGACGCCTCCCAGTTTTCCAACATCCAGTCCCAGGACCATGACTCTGGGATCCCTTGACATCTCCTCATCGAGCGCGTTGTTGATGGCCTCGAGAACATTGCGCTGGGTCACGCTTGGCTCCCATCACTCGAGAGTTCTTCGCGCTGCCGGCGCAGACGCTCGGGCAGCTCTGAATAGATGTGGTCGAAGAGCTGGTTTGGCGTGACGACCGGGAACGCGGCCGCCTTCTCTAGCGCCGCGTCAACCTCCGCACGAACACTCGCTCGAGTTTCTTTGTCGCGCTCTTTGTCCCACAGCGCCCTCTGCGTCAGATATCTGACGACCCGATCGATTGGATCGCGCCGGCTGGCATCGTCCCGCTGTTTCGGATCCTCGTACAGCGATGGGTTGTCAGTCGTGTTGTGAAAGCTCATCCGATACGTGACCGACTCGATCAAGGTCGGACCTTCGCCTGCTCGCGCACGCTCGACAGCTTCGCTGGCGGCGGAGTACACCGCCAACACGTCATTGCCGTCGACCTCGACACCGGGGAACCCATAACCGGCTGCCCGCAGGGCGAAGCTCGGCGTGGCCGACTGCACGCGCCTCGGGGTCGAAATCGCCCACTGGTTGTTCGACAGAAAAAAGACCACCGGCGCTCGCTGCACTCCGGCGAGATTGAGCCCTTCGTGGAAGTCGCCTTCTGACGACCCGCCGTCGCCGACGTAGGTCATCACAACCGAGTCCTTCTTCTGGAGCTTCAGGCCCCATGCAAGGCCGGTCGCATGTGGAAGCTGAGTGGCGAGCGCGACTTGATTCGGAAGAACGTTGACTCCATCTGGGATTCGCGCCGCTTCCGTGACTCGTCCCATTCCCACCGCAGCCAGACGCTCCAGCGGGTAGCCGTGCCGCACGAGGGCAACGAGCTCGCGATATTGCGGCACGATCCAATCTCTTGCGGGATCGAGAGCCATGGTGGAGCCGACAACAGACGCCTCCTGTCCAAGCGCGGGGGAGAAGACGCCGTAGAGGCCTTGGCGCTGCAGCGCTGTAGCGCGCTCGTCGTAGATCCGCGACATCAGCATCCAACGCAGGGCCTCGATCAGAGCTGTGTCGGTCATGCTCTGCTTTGCGCCGTCGACCAGCTTTCCATCGGGCGTGAGGATTGAAAGCCTGTCGGTCATAGCCCCAGCTCGGCTCTTCGCGGGCGGCGATTGGGATCGGGTATCCAGCCCGGCATCGCGTTCAGAAACTCGTCGTCGGCGGGCTGTTCCGGAAATATCTTGTGCGGGTTGAGGATGCCGTGCGGATCGAGCACCGCCTTCATCTGTTTCATCAGCTCGATCGCGATCGATCCGTGCTCGCGCTCGGCGAAGTCGCGCTTGAGAGCGCCCAGGCCGTGCTCGGCTGAGACCGAGCCGCCAAGCGACAGCGCGTCCCGAAAGATCTGAGCCGCCGCGTGGCTGACCAGGTGACGCTGGTCGTCTGTGAAGAGGATCGTGGGGTGGAGGTTGCCATCACCGGCGTGACCGACGGTGACTATGCGAAGACCCGTCTGGCGCGCCAGCTCGTGAACGCGGCGGATCATCTCGGGGACCTCCGCGATCGGGACCGCCACATCTTCGGCAAAGAAGTTCTTCGGCATCGCCATCAGTACCTTCCCGAATGATCGTCGCGCGTCCCATAGCTTGTCGCGTTCGAGCGATGACTGCGCGATGCGATTGTCACTGCCGTCCAGCACCTCGACCATTCGCATCAGGTCGAGCTGCACGAACTCCTCGTCGTTGCCATCCAGCTCGACGATAAGAACAGCTTCAAGGTGTGGCTCGAAACCGGGCGGTAGCTTGTCGCGCACCAGCTCCAGCGAGCCGCGGTCGAGGATCTCGATCGCGGCAGGAAAGTGGCCCGCGGCCAGGGATCGCGAGACGGCCAACCCCGCATCCTCGAGACTCGCGAAGCCGACCATCGCCGTGGCGCGGAATCGCGGCAGCGGCACCAGCTTGACGATTACTTCGGTGATGATGCCCAGCGTTCCCTCGGAGCCGATGAAGAGTTGCAGCAGCCGATAACCCGAAGCGCGTTTGCGGAGCTTGCCGCCGAGCCGCATGACGCGCCCGTCGGCCAGGACCACAGTTGCGCCGATCACGTAATCGGCGGTGACGCCGTATTTGATGCATCGCATGCCGCCCGAGTTGCAGGCCACGTTTCCTCCGATGGTCGACATCTCGATACTGGCCGGGTCGGGCGGATACATGAGACCGTGCTCGTTGGCGGCCCGGTCCAGGGCGGCCGTTATGACGCCCGCGCCGGCGGTGGCAACCGTGTTGGGCCCATCGACCTCGAGCCTGGTTAGCCGCTCGAGGCTGACCACGACGCCCCCCGCGATGGGGACCGGCCCGCCGACCAGACTGGTGCCGCCACCGCGCGCGACGACCGGCACACGTTCGGCGGCGCACTCGCGGACAACCGCGGCGACCTGCTCGGTGTCTGCCGGCCGCACGGCGCAGAGTGCGGGGGCTTCCATGAAGGTCGCGTCATGACCGTACTCGTCCATGCGCTCACCCTGGAGGAAGTGCTCGGAACCGACGATCGCGCGCAGGCGGTCGAGTAGTGCTTGCGTCACCGTTCTAACGCTGTCGCAGTGGGTGAGGCTGATGGCAGGCGACACATAAGATGTCAAGTGTGACGCTCGTCGGCAAGGTTGCTTTGGTCACCGGTGCGGGCTCAGCAACTGGCCTGGGAAATGCGATCGCGCGCGCTTTGGCAACGGCCGGAGCCAAGGTCGTGCTTGGCGACATTGACATCGACGGCGCCACCCGCAACGCTGCGGCGATTGGAGCCGGAGCGCGAGCGATTCAGATGGACGTTGCTGACGAGAACTCGGTTCAAGCCGCGGTGCATGAGATCGGCCCCGTCGACATCCTCGTCAACAACGCCGGCGTAACGCAGCGCATGCCGGTTTGGGAGCTCTCGACCGATGACTTCGACAGGCTGCTCGCAATCAACCTTCGGGGAGGCTTCGTTTGCCTTAAAGCTGTTGTCGCGGGAATGATGGCTCGTCGCTGGGGGCGCGTGATCTGGATCTCCAGCGTCGCCGGCAAGCAGGGAGGGGGGATCATTGGGACCGCCCACTATGCCGCCAGCAAGGCGGGTGTAATTGGGCTCTGCCAAGCGGCGGCGCGTGAGCTGGGTCCTTATGGCATAACCAGCAATGCGATCGCGCCTGGGTTCATTCTTACCGGGATCGCGACCAAGGCACTCGACGCTCAACAGGAGCGCGAGATCGATCGCACCATCAGCGCCACGGCGCCGGTGCGCCGAAGCGGAGTACCGGAAGATGTCGCGGCCGCGGCACTGTTCCTGGCCTCCGAAGAGGCAAGCTATGTGACCGGCGACGTCATCGACGTGAATGGCGGAATCTACTTCGACTGAAGCTGCTTAAGCCTGTGTCGCCGCGACGATGCTTTGCATCAGGCCAACCTCTGTTTCATAGATGTGGGCCGACTTGACCGTCATCGTCAGCGTGCCGACCCCGACGCCGACGTCGCCGGCGACGCGAGCTTGTAGCGCCGCCAGCTCGATGAGATTCGCATAACCCTTCGTACCAAAGTCGATGGCGTGAGCATAGACGCCGAGCTGTAGCTCGCCTTTGACGAGCCAGAA
>WNFP01000251.1_pt1 | contig 39724 bp, 33 predicted proteins | sample 5400201 | NCBI WGS metagenome assembly WNFP01 (sample SAMN13153355, study PRJNA577476) | soil metagenome | isolation source: 115 cm saprolite under Madrone tree | place: USA:California | collected 2016-06-14 | reverse complement strand
GGAGGGCCACTCGTCGCATAAGTCAATAAGTATAACCCCGAAGTTTGCCGCAAGCTTGTCAGTGCCGCTGGGCGGCCTTCGTTCTGACGCGCTTACCGGATATCATGTGGTTTTCATTTCCAACAACCGGGTTGCCCAAGAACATCCGATTTTGGGCAAGCCAGCGAGCGGCCGTTGTCGTGTCCATTGTTGGTTGTTGATACCGGCGCATCAGTCGCGACTTCTATGAATCAATCCTCCTGAACCAATCGAACCGTCATTCACGCATTCACCAGAGCGGCCGGGATGAGCCACTCCCGGTAGCCCTTGCCTTCTTCAACCACCTCGAAGTCAGCAATCTCGGCCTCTGAACCGTCAATCGTCAACTCAAGAATTGACTCGCCACCCAAGCCACCGGCGTTTACATCCAGGGGTGAATCAGATAGCCATACGCCCCTGAGCCGCTTGTCAGTCATGTAAAAACCAGACCCGTTTCGAAAACCTTTATGAAGGATCGCCTTTGCAGCGTTTGCCTCGGTTTTGTGGTGGAGCTTCATTTTTTGCCATCCTCAGGCGCCCATCACGGCGCAACGAGGCAGAACCTCGTTTCGCATTCCGCATTCCGACATTTCAAGAATGAACTGAGAAGGTCTTATGCTACTGTTTTTCTGAGGCGCAACTCGGCGTACTGCTCGCCCGGAGTGCCACTCGGGCACTCCGGCTGGCGCAGACCTTGGTTTGCAACTCGGACCAAATGCTACACCTCAACTTGGGAGCGCCGCGTACTACATCCCGTCACATCTTTTGTCTGTAGTGCGAACGTACGGGACGATGTCACCGCAAAGCCCTTTCTAGCCAGGCGATTGCCTCTGCGGGATTCCGAAACTGCGCTAATCAGCTGATCACGAAATTGCAGGTGGACAGATCTCTCAGCGGTCAACGCAAGCTCGGCATATTGCACCGTGGATGTTTCGGAGCTTATTGCCGCTTAGTCAGCCAGGACTAGCAGCAGGATCCTTTTCACTGCTTTGGTTTTTCGGACTGCTCCTTCGACCCATCCTTTTGAGCTGTGGCGCTGTGGGGGGCTCCGTCATTCGTGGCTGCAGAACTGTGGGCTGCGTTCTTACTCTTTGACTTCGACCTATTGTGCGGTGCTTGCTCTGACACGGGGAGGACAGAGGAGCCAACCTCCTCTTTCGGTTTTGAAGGCACGCAACCTGTTTGGTCCGTTTGGAAGTTGTAGCAAAGTGTAGCGTTTGCGTTGTCTTCCAGGACAGTAAAGTTCGCAGCGCCGACGGTTAGCCGAAATATGTAGGGAGCCGGGGAGGATTTCATTTGGTCTGTCGTACTAAAAAGTAGTAGACCAGGAGCACGACGAGTTAGACCAAGTGTTTGTTCTGGTGCCAGGCCGTTAGTTGCGCTGATGGTTTCTATCCAATCAGGCCGAAACGACCAGGTGCTCGTTAATCTGTACGCCAATCCGGCCCATTTTGAGATGACCATTTTCGAACTGACATCCGCCCGCACATCCCATCCAAAATCGGTCACCAAGATTGGGATGTCACTGGGTTCCATTTGGGAAAAAGGACCTGATCGCCTAGCTCGATGCAACAAGTGATACGGCCGGAATCCTTCGTGAGGCAGACATTTCTCATAAAAATCGGTCGAGATGGTAACCTCAAGGTAGTTAAGCGGTTCGGGATACGCGACGACAACAGGTGCCGGAACGCTCTGGTCCTTGCACGAGGTGAACTCTTGGATCCGTGTGTCTTGCGCCGAAATGTGAATGCCTCGCGGTCTGAACGTCCACTCCTTCCTGACCGAATCGTAGGAAGCGCCCTCGTAACCCGTCTCAAAATGAGGGAGCACTTCGGCGGACTCAAAACGCGCCGAAGCCGACATGCCCGATTTGGGCTCGTAAACGAACGTACTTTGATCGCTTATGCAGTCTGCCTCTGGGTCGCACGCTTCCGCGGGAACATCACACACCAGGTCGGGACCCAATCGCTTGCAGGACAGCGCCCAGTGACCCTGTCTACCTGCGTCCAGCACAACCTGAGCCGCTTCCGTCAAATGCTGACCAATCAGACATGAGTTAGCGACGCTTGAAGCGCTATCGGGGGGCGTGAAAGCAAGGCGCACCTTGACGTTTGGCGGAAGTTGGTCTACCGATACTTTCAGATACTCGTCTGCTGGGCAAGCAGTTCCGTAGAAAAGAGGCAGGAAAGCTGACCGCGGTATTGGAGAGTGGCGGGTGGCCCTGAACTTCCAATTATTAATACCAACTTCGGCAGGTGGATCAAGCAGGCTAGTAATCTCTGCCCCCGCAGTCGATGAATCACTTAGCCTTATGACGGGAAACTCATCGCCGGCCGCATCTTTAGATATATTTAGTAGTAATGTTCTAGAATTACTCAGAATCCAACTATCCGGACCGAACTGGTCCGTTTCAAACTCGCCGCGAGGCGGCGTTGGCGTTTTATCAGTAAGCACCCCTTCACCCCGAGTATCTCGAACTCTCTTCAGAAGCTTTCCGCCCACCGTCAGTGTCAGGTTGGCATCTGCCGGGTTTTTGAGGACCAGAGCGATGGTATTGGTACTTTTATTGGCATTCTGGGTGGAGGAGTTGGGCGGCCCGGGGGCGTCAGTGGATGCCGTTTCTCGGCCGAGCTGGGCAGACTTTGTCTGATAGGCAATTTCTGCGATTCGTAAGCTGGGTGTGCCAATATCGAATGGATCAGCACAGTTCGTCGCGTCATATCCTGGAACTTCGACGTCGTACCCCTTATCCTGAGAATGCCGGTCAGTGATGAGCTTGCCGTTCTTGTCTTGCCATCCCTTGTGAACTGTGAAGCGTAAGTGTGATGTGCAATTGGGCACGGCAACTAGGGCGTAAGTGGTTCGTAAGCCGGGCGTAACGTAGCTCTCGAAAGGCGCAGGACCGTGATACCATCCAAAGCTTGCTTGTCCATTTTCGAAACCACTTGTATATACGGCTTGAACCAAACCAGTTCGGAATTGGTCCCGTTGCCGCTGGTACTCGCCCCTGATCCCCAGTCCAGAGAGTAGGTTGAACAAGCCAACAGCGCTAAAGTTTTGGCTACGACCAATATATTGCTGGATGTTGTAGGCGCTAGAACCTGGAATCAAGGTGTAGGCATAAGGCTTCTTTCCTGCCGGCGATACTGAGGACATCTCAAACTCGATTCGCGCCACGCGGTTCTTGGTCAGGTGTGACGGATACAATCCGACGTCGAATTGCATCATGAAAAGCTGATACCCACTGCGGCTCGCGTCGTCCGCTATGACCATGAGCTGCTTTGCCAACCGTTCATTCAGCAGCGTGACATAGTTTTCAAACTGCTTGCTGGCCGGGAGGTCAGCTTTGTCGAGCTTTTCCCAGATCTTGTTCTTTACAGCCTCCGGAACCGTATCCAGAAACTGCGGCAGGGTGCTGGTTTGAGTCTTGGCGGTGTCACCTGAGAGCGTGTCGCTAAAGTTCGGCGTAGATGAACTGCCCTGACCAATATCAGTATCCAGCTGTTTCTTCCGAGCCTGTAGATCGGCGACAACCTGAGTTCGGCGGTCCAACTCTTTTTGCGCGTCCTCACGCTCGGTCGATCCAGGCTTCGTTAGGCTAACTTTCTGCTGCGCCGCGCTTTGGTCCGCTTCGGCAGCCAAGATTCTTTTTTCCGTGTCGCTTCGTTCTTGGCGTAGTGTGGTGAGATATTCACTATCAACCTGCTGTTGCTTGGCTGACTGCTGGGCTTTTGCAAGTTCCGACTGGTTTTTCACTCCCGCGCCCTGATTGTAGTCCACCTGCACACCGATCAATGTCCGTAGGAAGTCGAGGTACGCCTCGTTCGCTTCGTTTGGATCAAGCAGAGGCAGGTGTTGTACTAGAGCCGCCTCGATGTCTCGCAGCATTCCATCGAGCAGTGGATATACTCGTTCGTACCGCCAGATTTTCGGTTGCCCCACGCTGATCGTCCGATCCGTGTCTTGCGGGCTTCCTGACAGCACAGATTGCGTGGAAACAGCTAACGCCGTGACTACGACGGTCGCGAGCACAGCTTTGAGATTGCAGTTCACTCGGATCATGGAACCTCCCATCTGCAGAGGCAAGTGCGCGAAACATCAACCAAGTGGAGGTAACGGTACCGTATGTACTAAAAAGCGGCAAATAATTCTTTCCTGTAATACTCGGACGTAGACCGCGAGCGGAATTTGGTAGCGCACCAAAGCATGAGGATCACGGAGAAGTATTGCGCACTGTGGATACTCTCGCGGCAGGAGGAACCGGCAGCTGATTTGGCCAATGCGGGAGCCGCGACCCGCTCATTCCTTTGCAGAGTGGGGTACAGCAGAAGTATTCGGAAAACACCGCGTACAGTGCCCAAAGTATTTTGAGTCCGCTAGCGGGCACTATCGCTATCGCCAACGGTGGGGAGGGGTGGTCTGCCCCGGCCTCCCCTCAGAGTGAGAAAAAAACTGTGCCCCATTTTGTGCCCACTCTGCATCGAAAACCGTAGCAAATCGTAGTAGTGCGGCGGGAGCGAGAATCGCCGCTACTGGCGTGGCAATTCAACACGATAGCGCACTGTCGCACTCAGTCTTAATTGTCTTTGGACGGTCTCTTAATCAGCGGGTTGGAGGTTCGAGTCATCCCCGGTTCACCACAATTTCCTTCTATCTTTCTTGAACTCGTTTTAGCTGACACTGCAACTGGCCTTAGATGCGAAATTGTGGTTCACTCTTGATTTGCAAAACCCTGAGCTCGTGAATAGAGAGCATGCACCTTAATGAAAAGTTTCAGAATATTGGTTTATTTCTTGTTGTGCTTCGCTTTTCTTCGCTCACCCCTTTGTGCGGAACCGGTGCTGCCTCACCTTTTCACCGATCACATGGTGATACAGCGAGAAACAGAAATCCGCATTTGGGGATGGGCCGATCCGGGGGAGAAAATTTCTGTCAGCCTTGGAATTGGCAACGGACAAGCCATTACGGACACCAATGGCAGCTGGCGAGTCATCCTGCCCGCGATGCGAGTGGGCGGTCCCTTCGCATTGATCATCCGAGGCAAGAAGACAATTGTGTTCCGCGATGTGATGATAGGTGAAGTCTGGGTTGCATCGGGTCAATCGAATATGACCTATGCCCTAAGCGGAGCCACGGGCGGCGACAAGGAAATACTCCAGGCAAACTATCCAGGAATAAGATTCTTCACCGTTCCAAAGAGAATTGCGGTCGAGCCGCAGTCAGACACCTTGCCAGCGGCGTGGGAAGTATGTTCGCCCGAGACAGCGAAAAAGTTTTCGGCAGTGAGTTACTTTTTTGCGCGCCACTTGCACAAGGAGCTCGGTGTGCCCGTCGGAATCATCCTGAGCGCCTGGCCCGGTACTGCCGGCGAGGAATGGACGGACCCGGATTCATTGCGGCGCGATCCTGTCCTTAGGCCGATCGTAGAGCGATGGGAGGCTTCGGCCGCGGAGGTGAAGTCCTACGCAGCACATTCCATGGAATTCTCAATGGAGTTCGATGATTTTGAACTGCTTCGCGCGGAGAACGATCCCCAAGGCGCATTGAGCCTCAGCAACTTCGACGATGGCGCGGCGCAAATAGCTACGGGGGGCAATTGGACGTATGACTGGCAAGGCGCGCCGGAGAGTATGTTCGAGATCGTCACACCGGGGAGGGGCGGCAAGGGTTTTGCCGCGCGCGTGCACGGGACGCTCGTCGGTGCGAGTTCGTCGCGGGTGAAGACCAGCTTTAAGCAAGATAACTCTGCGTTTGACGCAAGTTCGTTTACTGGAATCCGTTTTTGGGTACGGGGAAATGGGAGTTTTCAATTCCTCACGCTTCAACCGACGATTCAAGATTGGGATGACTATTCACCCGGCATGTATCAAGCAACCCCGGAATGGAAACAGGTCACCATTTGGTTCAAGGATTTGAGGCAGGCGGGATGGGGAGTCTATGAGCCACTGACGCTCAATGCGATTACCGGCTTTGCGATCATCAACATGACGACAGTGGGGGACCCTCAGCGCCCTCCCTCGGGCCTGTATGAAGGCATGATTATGCCACTCGAGCCGTATCGGATTCGCGGTGCGATCTGGTACCAAGGAGAAGGGAATACTTGGCGGGCATATCAGTACCGGACACTGTTGCAGGCGCTGATTGCAGGCTGGCGAAGCGGCTGGAAGGAAGGAGATTTTCCTTTTCTTATCGTGCAGTTGCCCAATCAGGGCGACAGTCCGGAACTGGGTGATTCCATCTGGGCAGAATTACGCGAGGCCCAGCTACTGACGGTAAAGGCAGTGCCCAATACAGGACTCGCGGTGACTATCGACGTCGGAGATCCGCACAATTTGCATCCGCCGCGCAAGGAAGAAGTCGGTTATCGGTTGGCAGTTTGGGCTCTGGGAACCACGTATGGCAGGAAGCTCGTGCATTCAGGACCCATTTACGATTCCATGCAAAGCGTAGGAAACGAGGTCAAGATACATTTCTTGCCCACTGGGACGGGGCTTGAAGCGCGAGAGGGAGTGCTGCGCGGATTTTCGATCGCAGGGGCCGATCGAAAGTTCCATTGGGCCAACGCACGAATCGAAGGGGAAAATATCGTGGTTTCCAGTCCTGAGGTATTGTCTCCGGTAGCCGTGCGCTATGCTTGGGCCGGAAGTCCCGATTGCAATCTCTATAACAAAGAGGGTTTGCCGGCTTCTCCGTTTCGTACCGATGACTGGCCGATCTCATCCTCAACAAATAGATAGCATTCCAGCGTCATGATTTTTTTCGATGGGTTCCACTCTGCCTGGAGGTTCTGATGAGACGCATGGAAAGTGCAATTGTGAAATCTATGAAAGTCGGGGCAGTGTTCTTTGCAATTGTGCTCTTGCTTTGCCTGGTTGCGCTTCCGGTTGTGGCGCAACAAAAGCCGGCCTCCAGTATCCCACACTTTTCCCATACCGCGTTTACCAGGACCTTGGGTGGCGAGCCGTCATGAACGTTCCAGGTGGTTCTCTCGTCGTCAAAAGACACTTCTTCGGTGCCATGCTCGCTATCGGTGGCTCCAGAAGACAAAATGCCGGAGATGCCCGTGGCACCTCCGGCATGGGGACGGCGCGTCATTTCATCAAGGATACGAGAGCACGCAGCCGCCCGAACCGCTGCTGAATGCATTGCTCCACAACGACTGCACGGGGAACTTGCCCGTTGACAAGGTGATGTCCGCCGCCGCGCCCTGCCCCGAGGAGATCCAGGCGCACTTGTCTCCGTTCTCCGCTCCGCTTGAGTCCAGCCAACCTCCGCTTGGGAACTGGTCGGTCATCGTCTCGGCCATCTCGTGACCGGCGACGATGGTAATGCCGGCACCAGCGCCCAGGCCGTTGAAGTTGGCCCCGCAGCTGGCACCAGCGTCGGTCATGTATGGCAGGTTCGTGTAAGCGACGTTGCCTACCGTGGAGCTGGTCGCGCTGTGGTACGCGCAGTATTGCGTCCCAAATCCCCGGGAGTTGTGTCCCGACGCCGTGGCGATCACGTACTGTACGCTCGCATTGCTGGCGCCGGTAGTATTGCCGAAGTGCTGCGCGGCGCTAACGGCCTCGGCCGCGAGCTGCGACTGACGGGGATGTGACGGTGCGAGGCTCCCGTTGTCGGCAAAGACTCCCCCGAAAATGGCCGACGGATTACCGGCTGCGGTACCTGAGCCGTTGCAAAATACTGTGCCGCTCGGCACGCCCTGGCAATACTGGGTGACGCTATTCGCCCAGGAGCTTCCTGCGACCCCCTGGTAGAAGGACTGCAGAAGGCCCGCCTCCCCACTCGGATCGTTGTTGTTCCATTGTGAACCCCAGAGGACTAGAAATACTTTGGGGGCCGTCTCAACGCCGATGGCACCGATTCCGCCATGGTAGGTCAGGTCATTTGCGGTGCTAGCCGCTTGTACCTGGCCGGACTGCGCATGGGGATTGGCCTCGCGAAATCGTTTCATTTCTTCAGCGGTTGCGTGGATCATCACCGGTGGCTGCCCTTCTTCGATAATCCTCCACCCGCCGACGGTACCCTCAAACAACATCGGCTTGTTTCCCCCCTGTGCCTTGTTTGCCTCCTGTGCGCGTGACGACGGGCTCACCACCAGGAACCCCAGAACAGCGAGAAAGCATGCTGGAGCGTATTTCCGGATCATAGGCCTCCTTCTGCGTTCGGACTCGGTTTTTAAAGATCAGCGAAAAAAAAGCGGACCGCCCCGTTGTTAAAACTGCATGTTCGAGAGTACCTGGTGCGGTCGAAGACGCACGGAGGCTAACCCCGTCATTCAAAACAAGTCAAGACAATTTTCCTTAATGGCTACGTCAATTGTTATTATTTCGAGGAATGAAAGTTCCACTCCAGCGCGCGGGTCCTGTTTAGTCTTCTTCCCGGCCGGATCCCTCTCAGTACTTGAGATGTCCGATAGCGCGCTTACGAGGACCTTTGCAATTCCCCGCAATTTGGCACATCTCGCTTCCCATAAATCCTCGAATCGACATGGTTAATGGGCTAGCAATCCCGCCAGCTTTGAACTGCATCTGAGAGTCATATCGTGCGAAATGCGCTGACGCGATAGGGATATGAAGATCCTACGCCTTTTGTTTGCTACTGCCGTTGTTGTATTGGCGTTCGCCCCCACTGCCGTTCGCGCCTGCTCTTGCGTTATGGTGTCCAACTCGTGCGGGACGTCTAAGGCGTTTGATCCTGGCGGTGTGATTTTTCTTGGTCAGGTGGTTTCTAAGGTCGAGGTCCAAGAACCAGCGACCTTTGGTAATCGCACGGCCATGGTTGGGGGCTACGCAGTTCATTTCATAGTCACGGAGAATTTTCACGGCGCGACGGGACTCGGGCGGGAAATCGTCGTTAACACTGGCCGTGGCGGTGGTGATTGCGGGTATCCCTTTGTCGTTGGAACCACCTACTTGGTCTACGCTTCGATTTCTGACAGTCAATTGACGACCGGCATCTGTTCCGGTACGAAACCTGAGGTGATGGTCGGTGGGCTTCTCAGAGAATTGCGGACTATCCGAGATGGGGCACGCGTGGATGACTTGTTTGGCACAATAGGAATCGGCCCCAACGGCGCAGGCTTTGACGATTTGGCGGAAACACATCCACTGCCCGATGTTTCAGTACGCATAATTTGGGGCGCAGGAGCGGTCTTCTCCGTAAGAACGGATGAGCACGGAGCTTATGCCTTCCCGTCGCTGCCCCGCGGGACATACCGAATCGAACCAGACTTGCCTGCCGGATTAAGCACTTGGCAAAGCAAAACCGGAAAACCACTTGCCATCGACATTGACGACAAGGATGGAACTGGCGCAGGTTGTCAGGTTGACATTTTCTCCCGTCCCGATGGTCAAATCTCCGGCACAGTTTTGGACGCAACGGGCAAGGGCGTTCCGGGCTTTATCACAATCCAGCCTGCCGATCCGAAGGAAGCAGAGATAGCAAGACGCCACGGCGGACTCCGTGGTTGCGATACTGAGGACGGCAATTTTTTGCTCCCGCAGCTACCCCCAGGCCGCTACAGGCTCAAGTTTCATCCCAAAGTCGGAGAAAGAGTTGACTTTCGACGGGTGTTTTATTGGCCGCCTTGTGGTCGGGGCGCGGACAATGCCATTGAACTTGAGTTTGGCCAACACATCGATAAGGTTCGCTTTGAGATTCCTTAACCGACCATCCGAACCTTCATCTGCCCAGGCGACAAACTGGTAAAGTGGCGGCTAGTATTTGACCTTACCGATACCGCGTTTACCAGACTTGTCCCCATTGCATTTTGTTGGTGAAGTAGGCTTTGCCGTAACAAAGAGCGGAGCTACTCACAGATTTGAGCTATGCAGTTCAGTGCGGGGCGTTTGCGACGACGGCTACGAGCGCTTCATTCAAATTGCCGTGTCCCTCGAGGTAGACCTGCCAATTGGCCCGCAAGTCCGAAAAGATTGCCGGCCAATTGCCATCCTTGAACATGTTCGCAAACGACGCATTCGGCGCGTAGCTGGGATCATCCCTCTGGCGGCCCAGTTCGCGGCGCACGAGTTCATACGTCGTGTAGAGCGTCATCGCATGCCACATGTCCTGGGGAATTTTGACGTGCTGCCGCGCCGCTTCGACCTCAACGACAGCGATAATCTGATCGTCCATCGTGTGCGAGATTTCGTGAAGGATGGTGTCGAGAGCCACGTCCAGATTTGCGTTTGCTCGCGGAGAAATGAACGTGTGGCCGGAAAAGCCATTTGGTCCGCCAGTCGTATACGCCAGATTCGGCCCGATTTCGCTCACTACGTCAACGAGGATTGGTTCATCGGGCGGCTTCAGGTCGAAGACCCTTGCGATTTCTGATCTGACCGCCGGCGCACGCAACAGAATCGAAGAAGCATGGGTGGCCAGCCAGTTCTCGTTCTCGGAATGATCCTGATTCCACCTGTGCGCCCTATAAATTGGCGCTGCTTGGTTCATGGCCGCGATGAACTTGGCATCAATCCGGTCCGTTGGCGCCAGTGTTGAAGCGGTCTGCATCGCCAGCGCGTTATCTATCCGGGTGAGCGTCTCGTCGAAAATGAAGGCGCGCTTCGCAAGGTTTTGATATGCGTCCAGAGTCGACTCCCATGCAGTCTTCTCATCTAAACCTAGCTCGGCCAGCGGGAGTTGCAGGGGGAGTCCGTGCCCGCGTCGGCGTGCCTCATCTCGCAAGACGTGGTGCAAGTTCACCCAGAAATTGTCCTGAAAGACGAAGACGGAGTGCGATTGTCCGCGAGCGGCCGACTGTGCCAATCCCGCGGACTCTCGCCGGGCTCCCGCTGAAACTGCCACGAGCGTGATAAGGCTCGCCAACAAAAAGAACAAACAAATCGTGTGCCGCCTTGGTTGCGCGCGGAATTTCATGGTAATGATTGTACGTTACCCGATTCTGCATTCGAGCGCGTACAGACGGGCGGAAACGTAAGACAGTTCGGACCGGAACCTACCTTACCGGTTGATGCCGCGTTAACCAGATGGGATTACCTTCGCATAGGCAATTACAATAAGCTGGGAGTATTGATAGATGGCGGAGAGTGTTGAAATTCGAGCTCTCAATGACGGTGATCCGGAAACCATATCTGCCGCATTCAAGGGCATTGGAGCGGGCAAGCCTGTAGCTCAGTATCGGCGGTATTTGGCTGAGCAGTTGGCCGGTACTCGCGCATGCCTCGTGGCTACTGTCGACGGGCAATTCGCAGGGTACGTGACTGTGAACTGGACGCCCACATACTGCGCGTTTGTAGAGCAACAGATTCCGGAGATCCAAGATTTGAATGTGCTCCCTGGATTCCGACGGAAGGGCCTTGCTACGCGGCTGTTGGATCGCGCAGAAGAAGAAATCTCGCGGCGTTCGAGCGTTGCCGGGATTGGCGTTGGCCTACATCCGGGCTACAACCAAGCACAAAAGCTGTACGCAAAGCGGGGCTACACACCCGATGGTCGCGGTGTTACCTACCGCGACCGTTATGTGGAAGAGGGCGCAGCGGTAGTGCTTGATGACGATCTGGTTTTGCACCTCACCAAGCGCCTCACACAGCAGCCGGTCCGTGACGACGCGTCGAGCGGACTGCGCGCTGACTCTTGAGTAGCCGGGTTACCGGGCAGTAGAATCGTTGGATCTGCACTGTTACGGCGTTTACCAGGCTAATAGGAGTGGCTAACAATAGGGCAGGTAATTTGCTTACACGAGCCGCTGCATTTGCTGGATCACTCAAAGCGATAACGAAGAGCCTCTGCTACGGCCCTATACCCAATTCGTCGGTAAATGGAATTCGATGTGGGGTTACCCAAGTCGGTATAGAGAATGCACCGATACCCTGAGCCGCGAAGATGTTTAGACAAAGCATGAACGCAGGCTGCCGCGTAGCCGTGCTTTCGTTTCTCGGGTGGCGTATAGACCCCGGACAGACGAACCACGCCTTGCACCGGTTCCCGGCCAACGGCCATAGACGTCGTCGCTCCGTTTTGATCCCAAAGCCAGAGTTGTCTGCCGGCCAACCCTCTGTCTACGCGAAGTTCGGTATCGGCTGCAGACTCACCAATTTCATTCTGGAAAGCGCGGGTCCAGAGAATCATCAAACTGCGGTCTCTCGGACCCGCCTGCCGTAACTGACCCTCAGTATCGGGAATTTCTCCCACCTCCAAGAGTTCATACAGACGCATCCCCTGGAAGGGTGTGGCTGCAGACTTACATCGCTCACTCCATTGCCCAGCGAAACTGGCTGCTGTTGCCGCGTTCCCATTGACACCGCGGAGGGCCACACCCGCTTCCGCAATCGCATTGACGATTGCCGCTACCGCTCGTGGTTCCATAGGTGTCAGGGTCGCTGGGTGTTCTAGAGGTGACTGAACGACCGCGCCGACAGTTTTCTCCCCGTCAAATGCAATCCAATATCGGCCTGGATCGTTCTGAGCGACGCGGGAGTGGAGAATCGACAAAATCAGATTGTGCAAAACTGGTTCCGATGAAAGAAACTCGTCAGCCCTCGTTAAAACGAAAGCAGGGTCTTCGCTAAACAACACTTTGAGTACCATTCGGGAGATGTTACCCGATTTGGAGCAGCGGGTTGAAAGGCTTAACCGCAGGGCACGCAAGTGGGAGCGAGTCACGGAAATTCGGAAGTAAAGGAACGATACGGGTTGTGTTGTATTGCCCATGACGGAGGAGATAGAACCCTCCGTACCCACCGCAAAAAGAGCGCCGAGCATCAAGAACAATTCCAGCCGAAGAGATGTATTTTTTCTTGAACTTGCCAGAGTTATAATATCGAAGACGTTCTGCAACCTGTAGGAACAGCCGCCCAAGTTGACAACTGGCCGTTGAGGACTCGAACAAAATACTGGATGTTCCTGGCTCGTCGAAAAAAGCGAACAGAAACGATATCCAGAAGCCCTGAAATACTTAGAAAAGGTAATTAGAGCGTGCGCAGTCAAAAATCTTCGGCTGCTTCCAAAGTTAGCACGAAGAGTTTACGGGCTCACGCGTTGGTAAAGCGCCAGAACCACGGAGGAGGTACTCCATGGAAGTGGGGTTTGCAGGCCTGGGGGATATGGGACAGGCGATTGTGCCGCGGCTGATTGCAGCCGGGCACACCGTCACGGGCTGGAATCGCACAAAACAAAAGGCGGAGCCGCTATTCAAGCTGGGCATGCGCTGGGCGGATTCCCCGCGGCAGCTTGCGGCAGGATCGGACGTCGTGTTTTCGATTGTGACGGATTCAGAGGTGGTGAAAGCACTGGCACTTGGCGAAAACGGAATCATCTCTGGATTGCGCAAAGACGCCGTGTATCTGGACATGAGCACGATCGATCCGGAAGCCAGCCGCGCCATCGGAGCGGAGTTTACGAAGGCAGGCTTGACCATGATGGACGCTCCGATTTCGGGGACGACACTGACACTCGGGCAGGGCAAAGCGTCGTTGATGGTGGGAGGCGATAAAGCGGCGTTCGAGCGCGTGGAGCCGGTGTTACTGGCGATCGGGCCGAAGGTGATGTACATCGGGGCGCAGGGATTGGCGGTGCAACTGAAAGTTGCGTTGAACATGACGCTGGTGATCGAAGTGATCGGCTTCTGCGAAGGTGTGGCGCTCGCGGAGAAAGGCGGCGTGCCGCGCGAAGTGGCCGTCGATGCGATGTTGAAGAGCGTGGTGGCCTCGCCGGTGATCAACTACCGCGCACCGTTGATTCTGGAAGGGCATATCTCGGATGCCACGTATGGCAGCGTGAATCTGCAGCAGAAGGACATGCTGCTGGCGCTCAGGCTGGGAAGAAAGATGGGCGTGCCGGTGCCCCTTGGAGCAGCAGCGAATGAAATGTTGAATGCATGTCGCGGGCTGGGGCTGGAGCATCACGATTTCGTGACGGTCTATGAGGTGTATCGAAGGCTGGGAGGCATGTCCAAGTGAAACCCTATCGCACCAATCTGCGGGATGTTCCTTATGTCGGCGGGCTTTCGCGCGACGAAGGCTGGATCAACATGCAGGTGCAGTTTTTGATCGATCAGAAGACGGCGGGCTCCGACAAACTGCTTGTCGGTTGGACCGTGCTGCCACCGGGCGCACGCCACGACAAGCATCGACATCCGAACGTGGACGAATTTTTTATAGTGATCAAAGGCAGCGGATACATTTACACGGACGGGGGACGCCAACCCTCCGGGCAGGGTGACGTGATTTTCACGCCACGCGGACACTGGCACGGCTTCGACAACACGGGAACGGAAGACGCGGTGCTCGTGTGGGGATGGAGCGGCGCGGGATCGCTGGATGCCGCGGGCTACGAAATTCCGCCGCAAGGGTACTGAAGCAGTCATGGCGTTGCGATCATGAGCGCCGCCTGGGACGACCCGCGCATTGTCAGTGGAATGAAGCAACAGCTGCGTCACCGGCGAGAGCTTCTGCAATCGGGCGAAAAACCCCTGGGTTGGAAACTCGCGTTTGGCGGACCTGCCGCGATGGAGAGGTTGCGCATCAACGCGCCTCTTGTCGGATTTTTGCTGCAGGGCGCGGTGGTTCCCTCGGGCTCAAACCTTTCGTTGGGCGGCTGGAATAAGCCGGCGGCAGAACCGGAGCTGACCGTGTACCTTGGCAAAAATCTACCTGCTAGTTCCGACCGCAAGACGGCGATGGCTGCAATCGCGGGGTTAGGTGCGGCTATTGAAGTGGCGAACGTGGATTATCCCTCCGAAGATGTGGAGGGCACGCTCGTGCACAATATTTATCAGCGTCACGTCATTCTCGGCCCGCGCGAGGCGGCACATGCGGGTGGAGTTCTTGCGGGCCTTACGGGACGCGTTCTGCGAAGTGGCGTCGAAATCGCGAATACGAGAGACTTCGAGGCGTTGACGGGAGAACTGATCGAAATTGTGCGGCACGTAGCGAATCTGCTCGAAGTCTTCGGCGAAACCTTAGATGCAGGACAGATCATTATCGCAGGCTCAATCACGCCACCTATTTGGGTGCAGCCAGGGGAGGAAATCGTTTTTCACCTGGCGCCGCTTGATCCCATTTCGGTCGCCTTCACAGCAAACTAGAGAAAGTTTGTACCTTTACAGCTGAAAATGGGGCGATCTCTGAACCTCATCGCGTCGTCGACGGTCTGGCCTCTACGGAATATCACTTCCTTTATGGTCCGCGGGGGCCATGGAATTCTGGCGGGTCGCGCAGAGGAGTCATTTTGAGAGCTAGGTTGGTCGTAGAGCGCCGAAGTCGTTTGTAGATCCGTTCCTACCGACGGCAGCCCCATCTTCCAGCTAAGCACTTGAGTGCAGTGCACGCGCAATGCCAGCCTTCCGGAAAAACAGTCTTCAAACGTATAATCGCGCGGATGAGCGACTCGTCTCTACCCTTTGGGATTGACCGATCCCTTCTGCGCTTGGACTGTCAGGATCCCTATTTCTGCCTGCATTTCATCATGATCTTCGTTCGCGATCAGGAACGAAGCCTGCGATTCTATGTTGACCAGCTTGGCTTTAGGTTAGTGGTGGATCAACGTTTTGAATCTGGCGGCCGGTGGATCGAGATTGCCCCTCCGGACGGCAACGCGAGCCTCTCCCTAGCTCTGGCGACCCCCGACTCCGAGGCATACAAACTCATTGGGCACGATACCCGGATCTACTTTATCACCGAGGATGTTAACGCCAAGTTCAACGAATGGAGCAGTCGTGGAGTTCGCTTTCACTTTCCACCACAGGTACCGGAATGGGGCGGAACCTTCACACGATTTGAGGACGTGGACGGGAATTCGTTCGGCCTTGCTGGCTTCGACGAATTAACGCTTGGAGTGGAATCGCAACGCCGTACCATCGCCCAAAAGCTCGAATCCGAACGGCGCGCCGCGCGCGACCTGGAAATCGCGCGGCAGGTGCAGGCGAGGCTCTTTCCGCAAAGAATGCCAGCGGTTCGCACCCTGGAATATGCTGGAGCGTGTCTTCAGGCTCGGGAGGTGGGGGGAGATTACTACGATTTTCTTGACCTCGGACGAGAACGACTGGTCCTCGTGATCGGCGATATCGCAGGTAAGGGAATCGCGGGCGCTCTGCTGATGGCCAATCTGCAGGCCAACCTGCGCAGCCAGTGCGCGATTGCCGCAGACGAGCCGCGGCGGTTCTTGCGATCGGTGAATCAGCTGTTTTACGAGAATACGGCCGACGGCGACTACGCAACATTTTTCTTCGCGGAATATAACGATAAAACTGGGTGGTTGCGCTTTGCGAATTGCGGACATCTTGCCGCGCTTCTCCTCCGACGCGATGGCACTTTGGAACGGCTCGCTTCCATCGCAACCGTTCTGGGCCTGTTTGAGGATTGGGATTGCATGCTGGAGGAGCGACAGCTATTCCCGGGAGATACACTGGTTCTCTACACGGACGGCATGACCGAATCGTTCAACGATTCCGGAGAGGAATTCGGAGAGCAGCGCCTGATCGAAGCGCTACAGCGGCATCGTGGAGAGTCTTCACAGGCCTTGGTTTCATCACTTCTCGATGAAGTTCGGCAATTCAATCCTAACGAACAGCAAGACGACATCACGCTCATTGTTGCCAACTGTCGAGAAAGCTTAGAGCCGATATGATTGAAGATTGAAAGTCAGCCCTGCGCTAAGTGTTCAATGCCTTCTGCTCTTTCCGCGGCTACCACACTGACCCTTGGGCCATAGTGGGCGCTACCCATCTCACTCCCTACTCCATGATTAAACGCGGAAAAGTGGAGCGCTACTTTGAATCTCCGCTAACGGGAAGATACGTCCACGATTGGCTCGTGCTACACTGCGGAGTTTGTCGGGGGAGGTTTTCATGCGGTGTGCAATTTTATGTTCAGCTTTCCGCTCGGCAACTTTGATCCTTGCGTGTTCCTGCGCCAGGGCGAATGCGCAGGACCAGCTCCCGGCCGAGATGCAGCACAAGATTGATAAGGTGGCTGCCGACGCGCTCGCCAAAACGGGCCTACCAAGCGCCTCCGTCGCGGTGGTAAAGGATGGGCAGATCGCCTATCTGCGCGCCTATGGGAATGCGCGGCTCGATACTGCCACACCGGCGAAGCCCGAAATGCGTTTCAGCATTGGCTCGATCAGCAAGCAATTCACGGCTGCGGCCATTTTGCTTTTGCAGGAACAGGGCAAACTTTCGCTCGACGATAAGGTCGGTAAATTTCTTCCCGGCCTTACGCGCGCGAACGAAGTGACCATTCGCCAGCTTCTTTCACACACCTCCGGCTATCAAGACTTCTGGCCGCAGGACTACGTGATGCCCAATATGTTGCAGCCAGTCACGGCAGAAAAGATTCTGGACACTTGGGCGCGCAAGCCGCTCGATTTTGAGCCCGGCACGAAGTGGCAGTACAGCAACACGAATTATGTCATCGCCGGACTCATCGTCGAAAAGGCCAGTGGCAAACCGCTACTGCAATTTCTGCAGGAAAAGATATTTACGCCCCTCAACATGAAGAGTGTCACCGACATTGATAGGGCCAAACTCTTCGACACAGATCCAACCGGTTACCTGCGTTATGCGCTCGGCCCGCCGCGTCCGGCGCCCAAGATAGGGAGCGGCTGGCTCTTTGCCGCAGGCGAACTGGCCATGCCCGTGGAAGACCTGGCAAAGTGGGACATTTCGATCATCAATCAGAAATTGATGAAACCCTCTTCCTATCACGACTTTGAAACGGAAGTCTTGCTCAAGGATGGCTTGGGAACGGGTTACGGGCTCGGCGTGGGTGTGCGGTCGGAGCTTGGCCATCGTTCGTTGTCTCACGGCGGCGAGGTTTCGGGCTTCACGTCAGAAAATGTGGTCTTCCCGGACGAGCGCGTTGCCGTGGTTGTGCTCACAAACCTGGACGCCACCGACGCTTCGGGCGCGATCGCCAAGGGCATTGCACGGCTGCTGCTCGCCACCGATGACCCGGCTACTCCGGACAAGCTTGCGCAGGCGCGCAAAATCTTCGAAGGGTTGCAGCATGGCACGATTGACCGTTCTCTCTTCACGGACAACGCCAATTTTTATTTCAATGAACAGGCCTTAAAGGATTTCGCCAGCAGCTTGGGCCCGCTGGGAACCCCGGAAGAGTTTATCCAGATTCACCAGGAATTGCGTGGGGGTATGAAGCTGCGCGTGTACACCATCAAATTTCCAAAAACAGAACTAAGCGCCCCGATCTACGAAATGCCGGACGGCAGGCTGGAACAATACCAAATCGCGGCCCAGGATTAGAGGAATCCTCTAATCCATTTGTTTCTGGGTAGGGGCAGACCGGCATTCCGAGAATGCGTAACGGACAACCGCTAGCCTTTTGAGCGCTTTGGGAGCGCACTCGTCGATCAGAACTTTCACTTGAGTTTGTGCGACGAGACTCTGCCGTGCTTCTTCGATGGCAGTAATGGCAAGTTCGCGGCTCATGCTTGGATACTGCTCCAGAAACTGATCCAAAGTGTCGCCCTCCTCCAAATAGTCAATCAAGACCTTGAACGGGACACGCGTGTCGCGGAAGGCGGGCTCGTCTCCGAGGATATTCAGATCTTTGATAATGACCCAGCCATCTGCATTCACCCCATCATCCAAAGTTCAACAGCCTAAGGTCAGAAGGGGCTAGCTCCGCCAAATCCTGGCTAGGATCACGTGTCTATCCTCGCACCGACCCAGTATCAGGGTGGACATTCGGTCACCAGCGCGATTGAAATTGTTCGTGCACTGCATGGGGCTCGGGACATCTCGCGTTTCTAGGCAGCAACAAACTCTGATTACCGCAGACGTGGGTCCTAGGACGATCCGACTTTGCGACTCTAGAGAGCGCGCTACCTAGTGCCGAATAAGAGTTGGGCTGTCCAACTCGATCTTGCGACTGGTCCAGATAGTCTCCCACAATAGATACTATGTCCGTCATCGCTCCGGAAACTCCTGCAACTCCCGGTTCGCAGGCCAATTCCAGGTCTGACAGAAATTTACAAATCTTGCTTCTCATTTGCGGACTTATTCTGCGCTTCGGTTTTGTTCTGTGGAAGAAAACCTACGTCCGCGCTCCCGGATCGATTCTTCCTTTTGGAGCCGAAATTTGCAGCATCGCCGAGCATATCGTGCGCGGGCAGGGTTTTAGTGCGCCCTTTTACCAGGACACCGGGCCCACTGCATGGATCGCTCCTGTTTATCCTTACTTGTGTGCCCTGGTGTTTCGAATCTTCGGAATTTATTCCGAAGCCTCGGCACTGGTGCTGATCGGTATCCAGTGCATCATCGCAGCCGCAACGGGAGTCGCCATCTACGGCTTGGGTCGCCGCAGTCTTGGTACGCAAGTCGGATTGTGCGCCGCGTGGATTTGGGCTCTCAGCCCTTTTTTCTTTCGCTGGCCAGTTTCCTGGATTTGGGACTTCACGGCGAGCGCATTTCTGCTTTCCGTTGTGTTCATCGTCACACTGGACGTTGCGGAGAAGAACAGCAGAAGACTTTGGCTAGCGTTCGGCGCAATTTGGGCATTGATTGCGCTAACCAATCCCGCATTGCTCAGCTTGATGCCATTCACGTTTGCCTATGTTGGTTTCGTGAATCATCGCGCATTCCGGAGATGGCTTGCGCCCATGACGCTCGCCGGTGTCCTCTTCGCAGCGCTGGTATCCCCCTGGCTGATTCGCAACGAACTCGTGTTCGGCCGCCCGGTTTTCTTTCGCAGCAATTATTGGTTTGAATTCCACCTGGGCAACTATCATTTCAGCAATGGAATGGGCTATGCGGGCAATCATCCTGGGCTCAATCCAGGGGAGCTTCAGAAATATGCCGCCTGGGGTGAAATGCGCTACATCGATTATTACAAGCAGGACAGCTTCGCCTTCATTCGCAAGTATCCCTCCGAATTTGTCCACCTGACGCTTCACCGAACACTGTGGTTTTGGGATGGCAGTTTGCTAATTTATTGGACGCGGGAATGGTGGAAAGCCTGGGAATTTTGGCCGTTGTCTCTACTTGGGTGGCTGGGCATGCTCTTTGCACTAACCAGGCGACCACGCGGCTGGCTTCTCTTTTCCGCGGCACTCATTATCTATCCGATTCCGTATTACCTCGCGTATCCGACCGCGAAGTACCGTCACGCCATCGAGCCGGAGCTTATTCTACTTTCCGTCTATCTTGCATTCGTCGTTTGGGGTGAGATTCGCGCGCTCGCGCATCGCAAGGCTTGACGCGTTCTCTTCCCGGGGAGCCTGTCCTTGGCTTTATGAGTGCATCAGTTTCCATGTGCGGCCAGCACCCCTGTGGCAACTCCTTGCTTTAGTAGGTGCGTTACCAAAAGGCTACGAACCGGATTTCGAAGTCGTAATGCAACGCAGGCCTTCTGAGAAAATACTTGTTGCCTTACCTATAAGCTCCGTCCCAGGACGCCCTGAAATGAGACTATTGACCAGGTCACCAACTATTTCTGGCAGAAGACTGACGTCTCAGCGAATCGCGAGGCGACTATCGTGAGTGTCTTCTTTCCCAGAGAGGCGTTAAATCCGTTGGACCTTAATGATTCGAGAGAGGGCGAAGCCAGATTTCCAATGAAAGCCTCGACGACACTTTCCATTCTTGTGCCCGTTTACAATGAGGAGCATTTGGTCTGCACTAGTCTCGAACGGCTCAAAATCCTGGGTCAGTCTCCGCTGCTGGACCATGTCGAAGTGATTGTGGTGGACGACGGTTCGAGCGACCAGACTGGGACGGCCTTGAGTGAGTTTCAACAGTCGGTGGCTGCAGCACCTCCCCACAAGCTGGAATGGCTATTTCTCCGACACGAGACCAACCAGGGAAAGGCGGCGGCAATCCACACGGCATTGTCGCAGGCCAGCGCAGAATTGACCGTTATTCATGATGCGGATCTTGAGTACCATCCTTCCGATCTCCTTAAAATGGTCAAGGTCTTTTTGGAAGAACAAGCCGACGCCGTGTTTGGTTCGCGCTTTCTCGCCAGCGAATACCGGCGTGTTCTCTTCTTCCGCCATGAGCTGGGGAATCGCTTTCTAACTCTTTTGTGCAACCTGGTGTCGGATCTGAATCTCACGGACATGGAAACCTGCTACAAGATGGTCAGAACCGATTTGATGAAAAGCGTGCCACTAGTGGGCAAAGGGTTTGAAATCGAGCCGGAAATCAGCATCAAGCTGGCCAAACGCGGAGCGCGCATATTCGAAGTCCCGATTCGCTATGCAGGCCGCACTTATCAGGAAGGGAAAAAGATCAAATGGAAGGATGGCATCCGGGCCATCGGCGCGATATTGCGGTTTGGCTTTTCCGACCACATCTACGCCGAGGACGTTTATGGAAGCCAGATTCTCGGCCGCCTCAATCGCGCACCACGCTTCACAAAGTGGATGGCGGATGTTATCCGTCCTTACGTGGGCGAGAAAGTACTGGAGATAGGCGCGGGAACAGGCAATCTAACTTTGCAACTGGTTCCACGCAAAGTGTACTGGGCCAGCGACATCAATCCCTTGTATCTGACATACCTCGAAAATATTAGCCGGAATCGGCCATACCTTCATGTTGGTTACACGGATGGACAATCTGGAGAGACGTATCCAAAGGAACAAGAATTTGACACGGTGATTTGCTTGAACGTGGTTGAACATCTGGCGAACGACCTGGGGGCTTTGCGGAATATCCGTGAAGCTCTGGAACAGGATGGGCGAGCGATCATTCTGGTTCCGTGCGGTCCTTGGCTCATGGGGACACTTGATGATGCTCTGGGCCATCAGCGGCGCTATACGCAAGATCAATTAAGAGTGCTGGCCAGTAGCGCGGGCTTCCACGTGGATACTATGCTGGAATTTAACCGTGTCGGCGTCGTCGCCTGGTGGATTAACGGGAAACTCTTGCGGCGGCGTGCCTTTGGCTTCTTGCAAATTAAACTGCTGAACGTGCTGACTCCTGTGTTCCGCGTGCTGGACAAATTCTTGCCGTCGCCTCCACTTTCACTGATCGCTGTGCTTAGCAAGCCGGGTCTTGCAGCGGCTGGAATGCCAATCCATTCATCTCCAGCCAAAATCGACTTCGGCTAAGCTCTTTCACCTCATTTGGCTTTTCTCTGAATGTCTATCTTAAGTTAATACCGCATCAAGTGGGCGTGTGGCGTCGCTGCTTTCGTCATGCTAGCCTGCACTTGTCGAACAGTTCGAATCACTGTCAAGGTCAATGAAAACCAACTTCCTCCAGCGTTTTTGGCGCGGGCGATCGAACTACGAGAAGGCGCTTTTCTTCGTATTCCTGCTGAGCCTCCCCTTTCTTCATGCTCAAATCGGCGGTGACGGGGTTGGATATTATGCTTACCTTCGTTCTCCACTAGTTGATCATAATTTCAGTTTTTCTTCAGATTTCCAGAATCCGAATGATGAATTGCTGAAGATCTTTTTGGTAGATCATTTTGTTGACAATCCGATAACGAAAACAGGACATCTGCCGAATTTCTATTCGGTCGGTCCCGCCATTCTCTGGAGCCCGTTTCTGATCCCGACACATCTGGCGGTTTTTGGATTGGCGCATCTCGGTTGGCGTATTGCGCCTGATGGACACTCCTGGCCCTATTTGGCGGCGATGACGGCTTCGACAGCGCTCTATGGCTTCGCAGGCCTCTGTCTTTCGTTTGCGGTGGCCCGAAGGTTTGTAAAGGAGCAGTGGGCATTTTGGGCCACGATCGGAGTTTGGCTTGGGAGCTCAGTTCCGATGTACATTTATCTATTGCCTGCGTGGTCCCACGCGCATTCAGTCTTTGTAGATGCGTTGTTCCTCTGGTATTGGCTGCGAACGCGCGGCACGCGCACGAGTAGACAATGGCTGATGCTGGGGCTGCTGTCGGGCTTGATGATAGACGTTTACCAGCTTAACGTTGTTTTTTTGGTGGCAGTGGCATTTGACGTCTTTTCCTCTTATGCGGAAATTCAGGCCGCAGGCAGTAGTAGACAGGAGGGGTTTGCTAACACGCTTCGCCTACATGCAATTTTTGGAGGCGGCACTCTCTTCGCTCTGCTGCCGACTCTCATCACAAGGCAAATCGTATTCGGAAATCCTCTCAGCATGGGGCCATACGCACTTAGCACTTGGAACTGGGCGTCTCCAGCCCTTGAGAGGGTGTTGTTCTCAACAGATCATGGGTTGTTTGTATTTACGCCCATTCTCGTCCTGGCAATTGCGGGACTTTTTTGTCTGTGGATCTTGGACAAGGTTGTTGGAGCGATTTGCTTAACCATAACTCTTGTTTTCTACGGTCTCGTCTCTTGCTATCCCTGGTGGTATGGAAACGTCGGATTTGGCAATCGCTTCTTTATCTCTTTGACACCGATCTTTATTCTCGGACTTGCTTCGTTGTTCGCATGGGCCGCGCGGCTGTGGCCAGAGAGTCGAGGCGCTTCGGTCCGATTGGTCCCCCTCGTAGTGCTTTTCGTGGCCTGGAATCTGGGCTTGATATACCAGTGGCAAACACACCTACTGCCAAGATTCGGTTCAGTGTATTGGGAAGAGTTAGTTTACAACCAATTTCGGGTTGTTCCGGCGCAGGCATTGCGCGATTTGAGAGAGAAATTCCGCTTACCGAGTAGTGTTCGCAATTGATTGCCGCCACCTCCATTTTCCGCGTGGTGGCCAAGCAAGTCAGCTTTTGCGACCGGGCCTGGTTGAGACTCGGCGGGCCATCGGCTACGTCAATGACGGCAACGGCGAGGTATTCCCCGCGTTGGTCCAAGCCTTTTCCAGCGCTCGACCGTTTGGCTTATCCGGATAATCCGAGAATTGGGTACCAAGATTGGTAAGCATCTATTGGATGGGCTTCAGATAGTCTAGTAGAGCCTGTGCGTCTCGAAGCGAGCGCGCTGCATCATCTCGGATAGCCGCAAGCATGCTTTCATCCGACTGAACGCGAGCAAGTTGTGGAAGCGCCGCTTCGGCTGTAGCGATTGCATCTGCGGTTTTGCCTACTTTCGACAGTGCAACGGCAATCCAAACCTTTGTCTGAGCTTCATTCTTGACCTGCATCATTGCGAACTGATGGGAGTCGTTCAATTTCTCGGCCTTGGCGTAGTTTGCTTCGGCTTCCCGCAGCGAAGCCAACGCACCGGTGAAGTCGCCAGCCCGTATTTTTCCCTCCCCCAGGCCGTACTGTGCGTCCGCGCAATTGGAGACGGCGGCAGTTTCAGATTCGCAGTGATGTGTTCTTTCTTCGAGTAACCTTGAGAAAATCCTGATAGCATTTTGTGGACGATTCCCTTGGATGTAGCCAGTTCCGAGCTTTTGTAGTACGTAGTCTTGCCATTTCGCTAGGAGCGGTTGTTGGTGAACCAACTCCAACGCACTCAGATACTGCACAATTGCAAAGGACGCATCACCACTTTTGAGCTCCCGGTCGCCTCGGGAAATTAGCCCTTTCAGTTGGTCTTCCAATGCCAACTGCTCCTTCGAGAGACCGTCAAATGCGGTAGCGGGGTCCCTGCGCTGCACTCTTTTATCCATCTGCGCTGGCATAGAGAATGAACACATTGCAAGGACTGACAAAGCGATGAGGTTCTTACGAGGCATATAGTTGCCACCTGGCCCGTGCTGGTTTCGCCCGCATGGAAAGATAATGAAACTGTATCAGCGACCAACGCCCGCTGTCGAGCGACAGAAGGCTCGAGATGACTATTGACTCCCGAGGTTTAGCGCACGCTGACGAGCTACATGCGCAAGTACCAATTTGGAGATTCAGATCGGAAAGTGGGACCAGCTCTTGAGAGGGGGGCAATCTTGAGTCGTGTGGCCGGGTTTTGCCGAAGCGCGCTCCCAAAGCGCTTCTAACCCGCATGCTGTTTATTCGTCAAAGCCGGTAGGATGATGGGAACCAGGAGAGGGTCAGGAACGTTCTCCTATTAGGCTTCCTTAAGGCGTGATTCACAGAATCGGCGAAGGGGGATAGATGCGGCGAGACATGCGATTTGCGATTCGGATGTTGTTGAAACAACCCGGCTTTAGCCTGATTGCGGTGCTGACGCTGGCTCTTGGAATCGGGGCGACCTCGGCCGTGTTCAGCTTGATTCAGGGCGTGCTGTTGACGCCGCCACCCTACAAAAAGCCGCAGCAGTTGGTGCTAGTTCCGACGGCCAGAACTGACGGCCAAAAGCAAGAAAGCCCTCGCGGCTGGCCCGCCCAACAATGGATGGAATGGCAGAAAGAGGCGAAGTCGTTTGAAGGAATCGCTGCGTACGGTTGGACGTTCAATTTTCTGATTCGCAACGAAGGCAGCCAATCGGTCGAGGGGATGGTAGTGACCAAAGACTATCTCCCGGTCATGGGCTTGCAGCCGATGCTCGGTCGCGGCTTCGAGGAGTCGGACATTGGGACAGGACCGGTGAAGGTGATCCTGCTCGGGTACGACTTTTGGAAGCGCACGTTCAACGAGAATCCACAAATCATAGGCAAGACCGTTCGCATCAGCCGGTGGGAAGTGCCGCCGACGGTGATCGGCGTGATGCCGCCCGGGATACGCTTTCTTCCATCGCCTGGAGCGGCGAAGGAGCCGAACTACAACGTAAATGCTCTGGTGGACTTCTGGATTCCCGTGGGGCCCGACCCGAAGTACCTGAAAGACCCATATTGGAATATCGTGGCGCGATTGCGCGATGGGGCGGGGCTGCAGCAAGCGCAAGGAGAACTGACGGTGCTGTCCGCGAGAGAAGCGCAAGCGGAACACGCTTTTGATGGGATCACGCCGCAGGTGGAATCGTTGACAAGCGAAATGAATCTCGACGGGCGAAGGATATTGTTTCCGCTGCTGGGCGCCGCGGCGCTAGTTTTGTTGATTGGTTGCGGTAACGCCGCGGCGCTGCTGCTGGTGCGCGGGTTGCAGCGGCAGCAAGAATATGCGGTGCGGAGCGCGATGGGCATGGGACCTAATGCTCTTTTGCGCCAGGTTTCGACTGAGAGTCTGCTGCTGGCGCTGCTGGGTGGGGCGTTCGGAGTGGGGCTGGCGTTCGGAGTCGTCAAACTGTTCAAGTTGATTGCAGGACATGCGATTCCGCGGTTAGATGGCGTGACAGCTGGGTGGGCGGTGCTGGCATGGGGACTCGGTGCGGCGGTACTGGCTGCGGTTTTCGCAGGGTTTTTTCCGGCGCTGCGGGCTTTCCGGTTAGATCCGATGGAGGTGCTGAAGAACGCTGGACCCAAAGGAACGGCGGGACTCGGGGAACGGCGGCTTCTGCGCGGGGTCACCATGGTGCAAACGGCGCTGACTCTAGCGCTGCTCGTGGGGGCCGGACTGCTGATTCGAACGATGATCAATATTGCGAAAGTCCCGTCAGGCTACAACACGGGACACATCTTAACGATGAGTGTCACCGAGGTGCGGAGCTATTCAGAGTGGGTCAATTTTCACCGGCACGCCTTGGAACGGGTTTCGTCTATTCCCGGCGTGCAATATGCTGCTTTCGCGTGGGGAGTGCCACTTACCGGGAACAATTGGCCTGCGACTCTGGAAATCGAAGGGCAGCCTCCAGCAATCAAGGAGAGCGAGAAGACGGCGTTGCCGCTACGCGCTGTCACGGAGGACTATTTCAAGTTGATGGGCGTGGGAATGCTCGGGGGACGGGAGTTTCGTTCGAGCGATGAGGGCAAGACGCTGAACGTAGCGATCGTCAACCAAGCATTTGCGGAGCGCTACTTTCCGCATGGCAATGCCATCGGACGGAATATTTGGCTGAACGGGCGCGACAAGCCAGCTACGGAAATCGTGGGCGAGGTCTCGAATGGCCGAACAGATGATTTGACGCAGGAGGCGTCACCCGAGATTTATCTCTCATTGTGGCAGGCGACGGCCTTTTCGAAACATCTCGTGATCAGCACGGTGGCGGACCCGCGCACGGTTTTGGTTGCGGTGGAACGCGAGTTGCGCGCCGTCGATCCGACCGCCGCCATCGAGAATCCGAAGACTTTGGAACAGATTCGCGATGATTCGCTGGCGTCGCGAACGTTCGCGATGCAACTGCTCGTTGGGTTCGCGGTTGTGGGCAGCGTGCTGACGCTGGTCGGAATTTACGGCGTACTTTCGCTTTCGGTGGCCTCCAGGCGACGGGAGTTGGCGATTCGCAGCGCGGTTGGTGCCGCACAAAAAGACATCCGGAACTTGATCTTCGGCGAGGGATTTCGATTGATTGCGAGCGGGGTACTTACGGGTTTAGTCGTGGCGACCGTTTTGTCGCGTGTGCTGAGGAGTTTTCTGTTTGAGGTGCAGCCAAGCGACCCGATCACATTGATCATTGTGGGAGCGTTGTTCGTGGGAGTGGCGCTGCTGGCATGCTGGGTGCCGGTGCGCCGTGCCGCGAAGGTCGATCCGCTAGAAGCGTTACGCTACGAATGAATTGCGCTGTCTAGGTCGCGCTGTGGTGGAACACAACGGCTTCGACGGGCGCCGTCCACGCCTACGACTTCGAGAACCAGCTGGTCCAGGCGGGAGCAGGGATTAGCATCGGCTCTGGGGTCCACTTTTGTGTTCTTAACGACAGCTACTAAGAAACTCTCCATGTCCTTGCAGACCTGAAACTCGGTATGGGCCTTGAAGAAGGCCCGGGCATCGTCTCGAGTGCCACCCATGACGACCATTCCATCTTTCAATTCCTTGTCGACGTCATCCATCGCATAGATCTTGGCTTGGGAAGTGCCTACGTCGGTGCCCGTATTCTCTTGTTTCGCTGAATTTCGGCATGCAAATAACGCCCAGCAACTTATCGAGCTCAGGAGGATGTGCTCCATCGTTCGTTTGACTCTCAGGTGTCTCATCCGTTTCCCCTTATTCGCTTAGTGAGCTGCCTCTCGGCCGACCCAGACCGTGAGCTCGCCTACCGCACCGGGAACTCAAACTGAAAGGAATTCGTAACTTCGGCGGCGCCAGGAGTGTTCGAATCGAACTCGACAAAGAAGTACGTCTTGTTGGCGACGTAAACCCGCTTCCGGCTGGGGGCATGCGGCCCCGCGGTGATGTCGAACTCCCGGCCCGGGGCACCCTGCAACATAATGGGCTGCACAGCAACCACAGCGCATGGTTAAGTTTTGTAAGCGCGCTCGTACACATCCAGGTTGCGATCGGGTGACATTTCCGCATACGGCTGCCGCAAGGGCGTCATCTCGGACAAAGAGGTCAGGAGTTAGCTTCAAGTATGATCCCTTCGGCAGAAGAATCGAAAGATCTGACTGTTGCGTCAGTGGCTGGCGCCAAGAGCGAACGCAAACAGTGAGTCACCCGCTCCAACAACCACGTACTGTTTGCCGTCGAGTTCGTAGGTGATCGCACCGTTTGCTTGATTGGCTGCGACGGTAGTGTGCCAAAGCGTTTTTCCGGTCGTTGAATCGATGGCCAGGATATGCCTCGAGAAGTCGCCCGCAAAGAGCAAATTCCCCGCCGTGGTCAGCAGGCCACTACCCATGCCGCCCAGGTCATGCGTCCAACGAATCTCTCCCGTTTTGTAGTCGATCGCCTTAATGGTCCCCGGATAATTCAGAGAATCATCGCGCCCGGCAAATCCTTCGGCTTTTCCCTCTGAGGTCAAGTAAAAGACGCTGTAACTCTGCGACGCCACCACGTAGAAAAGACCGGCCAGCGGATTGAAACTGGGAGCAAACCAATTCGACGCGCCATTCGAGCTGGGCGAGACGAGCGTACCATCACGCGCAGGCTCTTTCTTCGGATTGGGAATGGGTTGCCCCTTCGCGTTGATCCCCAGAGTCCAATTGCTGTTAATGAATGGCGCCGTCAGCAGATGCTCGCCGTTGCTTCGGTCCAGCACAAAGAAAAATCCATTTCGGCTCGCCTGTGCCACAAGTTTGCGCCGCTTTCCCTTGAACTCCCCATCAAACAGAATCGGTGTCTGTGTAGCATCCCAGTCATGCGTATCGTGCGGCGAAACCTGATAGCCCCATAGCAGCTTTCCGGTGTCTACTTTCAACGCAACGATCGAGCAAGTCCACAAATTGTCGCCCTTCCGCCCTGCCCCAGAGTGCACTGGATTAGGATTACCGATCCCCCAGTAGATCAAGCGTAAGTCCGGATCGTAAGTGCCGGTCATCCACGTCATACCGCCACCATGGCTTCGAGCTTCAGCATCGGGCCAACTCTCGGAACCAGGTTCGCCTGGATTGGGTTCCGTATTCCAATGCCACTGCACCTCGCCAGTTTCAGGGTCGCGTGATTCCAAATATCCGGGATTATCCAGCGAATCGCCGCCTACGCCGGTGATGATGTGGTTGCCCACCACCAAGGGCGACATCGTGCAGAAATACTCGAGCTTTACGTCTCCGATCTGCTTTCGCCAGCGCTCCTTGCCATCTTTGGCGTTCAACGAAACGAGATTGCAGTCCGGTGTTTCGGTGTAAATTGAACTACCCAGCATGGCCACACCACGCTGGCCGATGTGCAGGCCCTCGTTAGGTGGATACTTGTAATGCCAAATTTCCCGCCCGTTGCGCGCATCGATGGCCCACACGTTATCCGGCATGGTGAAGTAAAGCATGCCATTCACTTCAATCGGTGTCGACTTGATGACCGAACCGAACCCGGCCGCCCCGTAATTGCTGGCACGATACATCCAAGCCAACGACAAAGAAGCCACATTCGAGCCGTTGATCTGATCCAACGGACTGTGACGCTGCCCCGAATATTCGCCGTTATATGTAGGCCAACTATCAATCCCCGGCTTCACAAGCGCCTCTGGAGTTAATTCCTGCCCACAAAGCACGACCGGGGCTAGCGACAGCACGAGGGTGGAGGCCCAGACTCTCATTTCAAAGTTTCCAGATACGCCAAAACATCATGCATTTCTTGATCGGTGTACTTCGGCAGTAGCCCTTCATGCGCCGCCCGAGGATCCTGTAAATCCATAGTCACGCTCTCACGCGGGAAGGAGCGGTACCAGCCGGCCGAATCGTGCAGTGACACGGTAAATTCATCCGCATGATCAAGCGTCCCCGAAACCCGCTCACCGGAAACTAGCTGAACAGTAACCTTGGTGGGCGCAGGAGGCGTCACTGCTCGTCCCAGAAACACATCAATTAGGTTCGGCGCGGGATACAACATCCTCCGCTGCAACTCGACAGGTTCATACTTGGTTGCCACATGCGCGAGATCACCGCTCGCAGAGTGACAGCTCCCACAATGTCCGTCACCATTGAAGAACGACGCGCCTTTCTGCGCGTCACCCGTGATCAGATCGCCGATCTTGTAAGCAAACCGGTTCGAAACGTCAGCCGCTTGCGAATGCAAAAAGACCGAGATATCGGCAATCTGCTCCGCAGAAAGCGCCGAGAAAGCCGGCATCCCGCGCTCCGGCCGCCCATTTTGGATGACAGGACCGATGACATCACCCTTGTCGTCGTGCAGTACCGAGGCCGACCGCACAAGATCAGGACCGCTCTTTCCATGGGCATCATTGCCGTGACAGAACCCGCACGCAGGCACAAAAATTTTCCGCCCGCGTTCCGCCGCTTCTTTGTTGATATGCGCGCCGCCCGTCAACGCGGCAATCGCATTCCCGGCGTCCTCCTTCTGCGGAGCGTCTTTCTGTTGCCGGTTCGTCTTCTGCGTCTCCGCATTGGCCGACTGGTCGGCCTGCCCCGAACCGATCGACCCAAACAGAAGCAAGGCCGCGACAGCAACGAAGTAATGACTGGACATTCTGTCTCTCCCGGGCCTCATGACTTCAGATTCTTCATGTATTCGTAAGCCACTTTGATCGCCTCCAGAGTCGGCATCTCGGTGAAAGGCGGCTCCTATTCGACAAATAGCTCACGAATCGGCGCCTGCTGAGCCGCAGCGAAAATTCGGCCATACTCGATCGCGCCCCGCCCCAATTCGGTCGGTACCGGCGTCCCAGGATCTTTCTCCATCAATGTCGTCCGCGGCGTAAATCGCTTTCGGAAATCTTTAATGTGCAGCAAACTGTAGCGCTCCGGATATTTTGTCAAGAAGGCAACCGGATCCTGGCCCGCAACAGTTGCCCAACCGCAGTCTAACTCTAGTTTGACCAACCGCGAATCGGTCAACCGAAGAAATTCATCGCAGCCCAGCTTTCTTAATCTGCTCCCCTACTTTATTGAACTGCTCAGCATTCCACTTCCAGTCGTCGAGCGTAAGCCCATTGATGATTGCAATAAAAACTCCGATCTGCCCCAACTGCGGATCGGGCTTGAAGCGCGACGGATCGGCAACCCAAGGAACGGGTGACAACCATTGTAGTGCCCTGAAGGGTTTTCAGGCACGCGTCGTCGAGCATTTTCTTCAGATCTTTCGCCGATGTCGTAGTAAGTGGAGAAAGTTCCACTTGTCTGTACCCGGCGGTCGCCACGGCCTTCAACGTTCCAGCCGGATCGGTATCCCGTGTAAAGCTGCAGTCCGATCGGCAGATTCAAAGGACTGGCATTCATAGATGGGATCTCCAGAAAGGAAGCAGCGAGACCAGAAGCTGCTGCTTTCACAAATGTTCTACGGGAAGTAGTCTTGATCATAGGTCGCACCGCGCGTGTCCCATTCCGCCCTGTCGGGCTCTGAGTCTATGCCAACTATCCTTCACATGCTGCGGGTGGCGTTTTTGTACCAACGCAAAGAAATAATTGGAAATTCATCGCTATCAAAGTCTACGGCCGCAAATCCATGGCGATCACGCACTTCCTTCCCCTGCTTCACGGCAAGCCTGCGGCGAACAAAACGAGGAACAAGTTGAACAGAAATTTCATGGAGGGGATGAGTATACGGCTAAAAAAGCCCCAGGCTAACGGGATCGCTATCCAATGCACCGTGCGCGCCATCCTCCGCGCTCCAAGGCTCCTCCAAGGAGAAGGCGTCGCGATCTATAATGGCGGTATAGCTAAGAATGTGATCCACATCTCGGAAGCAGAAGCGGCGAGAGACTTCGCCTCACGGATGGCCCGCGTTCGTAGGCGTGCGGAAGTGGTCATCGAGAATGATGCGCCGCCCGTTGCCGTGGTAAGCCCAGCCGAGCCTTCTTTCCGGTTACTGTCAGAAGAAGCGCAATCCCAAGAAAGCCTGGATCGTGCCTGCAATCCCAAAATAGTGGAGACGCATTCAACAACACCAGAAAGGCGCAATTTAAATGCGGCGTAGCCACGGAGTTCCTGCCCAGTTCGCCGCGACTTGATACCGGGACATGTGGTTTTCACTCGGGCAGCGTTGATTGCCCGAAAACATTTATTGTGGGACAGCTGCCCGACGAAATTGTGGGCAAGAGAAAAGCACGGGTTTATGACCTCAATTTCGTCGGGGTTTTTGGGCAGGCTTAGCAGCGGAAGGATTTAGGGCAAGTTGCGACTGTATGCCTTCGATTCCCTCCGCCCAGGACGCTGCCGTTTCCGCTAATTCCCGCAACACCTCCGCGTCGCTCCTTCCTGACCTCTTCAACCCATGAAATGAATGATCTGCCGTTTCAATGATGTGCAACGTCGCTCGCGAACCTAGCTTCGCACAAAGGGGACGCAACAACTTGAGATCGGCAAGCGTATCTCGCGTTCCCTGCAGGAACAGCATCGGCATCGTAACCCTCGCCAGGTGGTCAGCTCGTTTCGTTCCCGGTCGGTTGGGCGGGTGCAGTGGGAAACCAAAGAACACCAATCCTCGCACTCCATCCAGTGGATGCTCTGCCGCAGCTTGCGAAGTCATTCGTCCTCCCATTGACTTGCCTCCCGCCAACAACGGCAAGCCAGGAGCCGCCTCGGCAGCCGCTCGTACCGCAGCCACAACGGCTGCCGTCAGCACGGCTGGCGAGTCAGGAATCCGCCGCCGTTCCTCCATGTACGGAAACTGGTATCGAAACGTCGCTACGCCCACGCTAGCCAACTCGCCCGCCAGCATCTCCATAAATGGGTGATGCATTCCCGCCCCCGCTCCATGCGCCAGCACTAGCAGCCGCCGCGCCTTCGCCGGCATCGACAGCAGCGCCGATACCTCAACTCCGCCGTCCACGCCAAATCGTAACTGCTCGCCTGTTTCCATTTCGCCGCGATTCTAGCAGAACCCGCCGTTATGCTCTTCCCCTCTGTGAAACAGTTGGCAAAAAGGATCAATGTGGCGATGTGGAACACTGCGGCTTAAGATAGCTGATTATGCGGAGCCTTCTCGTTGGGTTTGTCTGCTTTTTCACTGTTCCCGCTGCACGCTGCGCAACGTGACAACCTTTCAGTCTGGTTCGTAGATTCGCTGGTGAAGGTCTTTCCTGACAGCCCGGCAGTAACATCAAGTTTCGAACTTGCTTTGGTGACCGCGCGCAATGGCCACAGTATTCTGCAGGTCGCGCTGCGATCCGAATCACACCGACTGGTACGGGTACGCGTCATTGCCCCGCGCTTGGGGAACGCGGCACTTAAGGTCCAGAATTACCGAGTAGGAACTGTGAAGGTGAACTCGCATCCTACCGACACGCCCTTGGACGAAGTGGTGCGTTCGGCAGTAGGTCCATATCCCGATCCCTTGTTTCCGCCGGAGAAAGAAATTGCCTTGGAGGCAACCCGCACCGAGGCATTATGGGTTTCCTTATTCGCGCCGAAGGAGACGCGGGCAGGGGACGTACCGGGGCATGGTCGAGGTCGATGAAGGGAAGCAGAAGTTAAGGCTGTCCTTTCAGGCAGAGGTCTTCGCTGCAACCGTGCCGAAAGAACAACAACTCTGGGTCACGAACTGGTTCTGGTTCGAGCACGAACTGACTGGCGACGGAGGCGCACAGGGAATGATGGGGTAACAGATACTCCTGCCCGGACTATTTGACGGGACAGACACCAGAATCCTCGCTCAGATCAAGACGGTTGGTCTCTGCTGTTCATCTCTGCCGAGCAGCCTCACTCAGTCAACCAGCTCAGCAGAAGCCTTCTTGCGACCAATGGTGGCATTGTTGATCATCGGTCGTGCCCAAAAGCCAACGCTGAGGACAAACCCAAAAGTGACATAGAGAAATGCCAATCCGCTCCGCAGTCCCGCGTAGTCTCCGATACGCCCAATGATCACCGGCACCACTGCTCCGCCTATGATTCCGGTACCTAAAATGCCGGAGAAAGAACCGTGGAATTCCGCGACGGAATTGAGAGCAAGCGACACCACGATAGGCCACATCACCGAAGCAAACAGACCGACGGCAGGAAAAGCAATTACGGAAACCATCGCAGGTCCAAACAAGGCTGCAGACAGTGAGAACAGAGCCCCCAGGCACGCACCGATAAGCACCTTGCGGCTGTCGAATATCTTCAGCAATAGCATCCCGACCAGACAACCAGCCGTGAGCAAGCCCCAGAACCAGGAAACCGCTGCCGCACCTGTGCTGTGGGGATCCAAACCATGATACTGACGCAAAAAACTCGACATCCAGTCGGCGGTTCCTTGTTCGCATCCGACATAAGCAAACATCGCCGCAAAGTAAAGCCACACAACCCGTTGCCGCGCCAAGGTTCGGTACATGTCCAGCGAGCCCACACGCTCTTCGGCGGTGTGCTGAACCTTAGGAAATTTGGAAAAGAACAAAACCACCACCATCACCAACGCGGAAACGGCGAAAATCCAGTAGATCGAGACCCACGGCAACTCTACTGGCGTCAGCCTTCGCACAATGCGCAAAACGATATTTTGATCGGGCGAAGGATCCTTGAGGTTTAGCACCAGATAAGAGTAAATGCGCGGACTAATAAATGATGCGCTGCCGAACACCAATTGGGCCAAAGTCGAATTGAACGCATAGTGTTCTTCTCCGCCGGCAACACGCAATAAGGGATTGATGGCCACCTGCAGAACGGCCATCCCTGCGCCGATAGTGAAGTAGGAAACGATTGCCACGCGGTATCCGGGGAATAGAGCGAAACTCAGCGAGCCCAGCGTGCCAGCCAAGAAGGCCAGCGCCATCACGGGTTTTTCGGTGAATCGTTCCACCAAAAAACCGGCGGGGATGGACAGCACTCCGTAAGCGATGAAGAAAGCAAAAGCCAGAAATCCCGCAGCAGTCAAACTCACCTGAAAGCTGCTGATGATGTCCGGAACGATGGGACCAAGAATATTGGTTAGCAAGGAGATCACGAAAAAAGTAAGGAAGACCAAGCTGACCGTATAGCGGCTTCTGGCCATGACCTGCCTTTTCACCTCCCTGCTTCGTGGAGGTGCGTTCCAACTTCGTGACGCTCGCGCAACTAATTGCAGGGTGTCCCTGCAACGCCGGGGATTGACTGGATCGGTCTCGCCCAGGGCCGCACGCGGACGTAAGTCACGAACTCCGGCCGACTCCCTGCCTGAATCGATGGTGCCAGACCCGCGCTGCACCTATGAGATTAGCGTCCTCTCCCAGCGACGCCAGTGCCAGTTCCGTCTTTTCAAACGGAACGAATCGGCAACCTTGGCTAATCACTTTGCGGATGCCGTCAAGGAAAAGGGCCGCACTCTTCATCACGCTGCCGCCTAAGACGATCACGTCCGGCACAAAAAGATTGACCAGATTGGCCAGACCGAGACCCAGGTAGTAGGCTTGGCGCTCAACCGCCCGGCAAGCCAGCTCATCCCCCTGTTGCGCATGCAGGCAGATTTGTTTGGCCGTGAGATCCGCGGGATAGCGGTAGTCCGCTGGTGCATTCATCTTGAGCCATGCAACTAGGGCTGGACCGGTCGCCAGCGATTCCCAACATCCCCGGAAACCGCAGGAGCAAAGCGGTCCGGATGGGTCGATAACGTGGTGACCAATTTCGGGATGGGCCATGTCTGCCCCGCGGTAAAGCTGTCCATCTATTATGATCCCGCCCCCGATGCCTGTGCCCACCGTCACATAGACAATTCGCGACTTACCTTTTCCAGCGCCCCAACCGGCCTCCCCGAGGGCGGAGGCATCCGCGTCGTTTTCCAGGGCCGTGGTCACGCTGAACTCCCGCGCCAGATCTTCCACGGGGTTGTTCCCTTGCCAGCCGGGGAGAAAGTCAACGTCGCCAAAGGCGCCGCTAAATGGGTAGACGATACCGGTGGATCCAATGCCGATGCCGCCGATTTCGACGCCGGCTTCACGTGCCGTTTCTCGCAGCATGCCGATAATTCGCTCGAGTCCGTTTGCGTAACCACCGCGGGCATTCGTCGCGGACTCCAACTTGGACAACACTTTCCCGGCGTCATCCACTATGCCGACCGCTATCTTTGTTCCACCGATGTCAATGGCGCCAATCACGATCTTCCCTTACGAGCCTGATTTCGATTTGTTCAGTAATCTCCGAGCGCACGGCACTATTTCTGATCTTTGGGTGCGCCAGCTTCTTCGCCTAGCAAGCCGTACTCGTCTTCGACAATGAAGGAACAAAAACGAAAGGAATCGCAATCGACACCGGAGAGACGCGCCAACTGTTCGGCTGCGAGTTGCGCGGGGATGGACTCGATCAGAAATTGCCAGTCGGGTGGCACGGCCGGAAGCTGGAAAACAAGGTCCCCGGCGTCTTTTGGCAGGTCTCGGCCAATGAGCATGACAGAAGCTCCTAGTCGCCTCAGATCCCGAGCAACGGCAAGATCCTGCCCACGCATGCGCTCGCCGTCAATCCACATGCCGAAACGCGCACCCTTGGCAACCATTTCCTGCGGGCCATGCCTGAAGCTGGCAGTGCCCATAGCGGTGGCTGGCGATTTCACGCCTTCCTCCCAAAGGAGCCTGGCCTCTTGGCAACTCCCCAGACCGGAACCACGAGCCAGGAAATAATAGACGGCACCGAGTGCCAGCCAGGGCGTGCCTGCAATCTGTACTTGCCAGTCCGCAATGGCGGCTCCGGTCATTTCCAAGGCACGTGATAGTGAAGTTGCGAGACTGACACTCCAAGAGCGAACCACGAGACTCGCCAGAATCCCGGCGGTGGCCGCCAAAGTGGAGTAGGTATTGACGGAAATCGCGTAATCCATCTCGATCGGCACCACTATGGAAATCTGCGCCTCTCTTGCGAGTGGCCCGTCCTCGGAATTGGTGATGCCGATAACGGTCACACCGCTGTTGCGAACTTTGAGGAGAAAATTGACAATTTCCACGCTCCGGCCGCTACGCGAAATTACGATAACCACCGAATCCGGCGGAAGAGTGGCGAATTGGAGCAACTCGGCTGTTTCCTGCACATAAACCGGGCGAGCACCAAAGTAGAAAAGTGGCGCGGCGCCCAATGCCGCGTGCCAACTACTGCCGATTCCCGTCAAGTAGACGTGGCGAGCACCACGGATGACCTCCGCCGCCGCATTCAAACTGGGACGGCCCACGCCCATGAGAAAATCGATGGTCCGCCGTAACTCCGTCGGCTGGCGAAGAATGTCGCGCAAGAAGTGAGTCATTGGTCGCCCCGTGCGTCTTGCTCTTGCTACTGCTTCGCAGGCGTGATGATGATGCTGCGATAGGCTACGAGCCCTTTTTCACTTCCCTGAAGATAGATGGGGCCCGGCAGTTCTTCGTGGCTGTCCAGGGCACCACCCGTAATGCCTGGGATCTCCTGTTTATCGATGATGGTCTGGCCGTTTTGGACGACGGTGATCCATCTCCCGACCAACGTGATATCGAAGCTCTGCCATTCTCCCGGCTTGCGGGGAAGTTCCGGCGAAGCGGCTAGGAAACCGTAGACGCCACCCATGTGATGGCTGGGTGGTTCCTCGAGGGAGTCTGTTTCGACCTGGACTTCGTAGCGGCCGCGCAAATAGATCCCACTATTGGAATTCGCCCCGCAATTGAATTCGACATGCAACTTGAAATCTTCAAACTTGGCATCCTGGATCAGTTCAGGACCGTTTCCAGGACTTAGCAAGTTTCCGTTTTCAACCTTCCAAACCGTCGTGCCCGGTCCTTTCATTCTCCAACCAGCCAGATCTTTTCCGTTGAACAAGGAAATCGGCTTCCCCCACTTCGGGGCACTTTCTCGATTCAGAGCTGGTGCTCTCTGACCGGTCCACTGCCAGGGGGTTCCGTCTGGTCCCTTCGTGGTCCCCGACAGCGTCTTCCCAATCAGCGTTCCTTCGAAGACCATATCATCGGGCCGTTCTTCTTCCTCTTTGGGAGAAACGAAAGTGAGGCGGCCGTTCGAGAGGTCAACTTGGGGAAGCGCCCGTGCGTTTCCCCAACGGCTCACCATCCGAGCCTTCAATTGTCCACTCTCCTGGCGAAGTTCCAACCATGAGGGATACTCCCGGTCTGGCGCCTGTAGCGTCAAATCCCAGCGTCCCAGAAAAGCGTTGACGGATTCGGGGGTGTTTTTCTCGGATTTTTCGGTTTGGGGATACGCCCCGGCAGACAACGTCAACATGGTCATCACTAGCACGAATGCGATCCTCTGAGGCTTCATAGAACTATGAATCCCTTCTGTCCTGAGCTAAACAGCGGTTTGGCGACCATCATGCTTCCATCTCGATTCGCCATTCGAGCCGCGCCAATCAACCGCGTTAGGACTTTATAGTCTGCGAAACAGCATCCCAATACACCGGGCTCTTCCGGTAGTAAGACTCGTTCGCCATGTGACAGCCGAGCGCTGCGTTGTGACCGAACACAACGTCCTGCACGACCGGCTTCCGCGACCTGACGGACTGAAAGAAATTCCAAAGATGCGGCCGCAGATCGTCATAGTCGTTTCCCCGATAGCTTAGGCTTTGCGGAGCCGGTTCATCTCCCGGTTTGGGATCGTGCTCGTCGTGCCACCGTTTGAAGTAGGCATTTTTCAGACGACTCGGAAGGCCATAGCAGTAATAGCTAGGGGCCAAATCAATCCCCGCCTGGGGGTTGTAGCTCAGACCAAACTCCGTAAGCTCGATGATGCCCTTGGAGCCCATAAAGCGGGTGACTTCGGACGTTTCCGTCCCCAGCGTCAAGCGCATGTACACCGGGACATTTGCGTATTCAAAGAGAACGGGATGCACATCGGGCGTGTTGCGCCCATCTTTCCAGCGGTAAATGCCGCCAAAAGCCGATGCTCGTTTGGGAGCTTCATTGATTCCGAGAACAAATTGCATGCCGCTAATCAAGTGAACAAGCAAATCGCCCGCTAGACCCGTTCCATATTCCTTCCAGCAACGCCAGCGCGCGAATAGATAGGGGTCAAAGGGTTTCTTGGGCGCGGTGCCGAGCCAGGTATCCCAATCCAGATTCTCAGGAGACAAGTCCGCGGGGGGCGGATATACCCAAGCTCCGGTGGGATCGTTGCGGCCCAGGCTCCCTTCGACCAGGCTTAGTTCACCGATGGCTCCGCTGGCGTAAAGCTCTTTCGCTTTGGCGCACAAAACAGAACTGGTCCGCTGTGCACCGATCTGGACGATGCGATCCGTCTTCTTCGCGGCTGCGACCATCGCCACGCCGTCCGCCGGGCTGTGCGACATGGGCTTCTCGCAGTACACATCCTTACCTGCGCTCACGGCGTCCACAACGACCTGTTTATGCCAGTGGTCGGGAACTGCAATGATGATGGCGTCTATCTCTTTGTCGTCGAGCAACTCTTTGTATCGTCGCGTCGTGCGGATCGGTTTTCCGACAATTTCCCGCGCCAGCTCGTGACGCCCATCGTAAAGATCGCAGGCGGCCGCGCACTCCACTCCGGGGAGCTGAACGGCAGTGGTCAGCAGTCCTGTTCCCTCCATGCCGACCCCCACAATTCCAAAGCGAACCTTGTCACTGGGGGCATGCAATCGCGGCAAAGCGACCAAAGGTTCGGGCTCAAGTAGAATGGAGCCGCCGATAAGGGAAGCACCCGTTATTC
>WNFP01000249.1_pt1 | contig 39869 bp, 34 predicted proteins | sample 5400201 | NCBI WGS metagenome assembly WNFP01 (sample SAMN13153355, study PRJNA577476) | soil metagenome | isolation source: 115 cm saprolite under Madrone tree | place: USA:California | collected 2016-06-14 | reverse complement strand
TTCGCGATGCGGCCGTCGTCGAGCGCCGCGGCGCACCCCATCACCACTGTTTCGAGATGCCCGCCGTGTCGCGCCAGCCGGCGGACCAGGCGACCCAGTTTCGCCTCGCTCTCGTGAGTCACGGTGCAGGAATTCACGACCGCCAGGTCGGCCGCGTCCGGGTCGTCCACCACCACGACGCCCTGGTCCACGAATGCCTGACGCACCAGCGCCGTGTCGTACTGGTTGGCTTTGCAGCCGAAGGTATGGAAGTAGACCTTCACGGCCGCACGGTGAGCCCCACGAGCACGGTCCACACGCGCTCGGTGAGGCCGCCCCCGCTGCGCTCCAGCCGCTCGAGGCCCACATCGATCAGCGCCCGGCCCTGCGCGAAGGCGCGGCCGGTGCCGAGCGATCCCGCGGCCTCGGTCGGTGCCGTGGTCCCGGGCCCGAACGGCATCTGCCCGCCGCGGGCCCCCAAGCGAATCGGCATGCGGCGGGGACCGAACTCCATCCCCGCGGACCAGTTCCACGTGTCGAACGCACCCGCGCCCGCCCTCGACCAGGCGCGCCAGGCCACAGACGCCGCGACCCGGGCGTTCGGGCTGGGCGCGAACAGGATCCCACCGCCCGCCATCCGCGGCAGATCGGTGACCGCGCTGACCGTATCGGCGACCTTCCCGCGCAGCCGGTTGTCGCTGCGCGCCCATGCGGCGATGCTCAGGCCGGGAGCGACACCGATGAGCACGCTCCCCGATAGGCCGAACCCATCGTAGCGCACTTCGGCAGCCTGCTGCACCCGCGAGAACGTCGAGTCGTCGAACCGCCGCTCGGCCGTCATGCGCGTGGAGCCCGCGAGCAAGTGCAGCCCGGCACCGATCGCGATGCGGCGCGACAGCCGGCTGGCGGCCGCGACTCGCACGTCCGCCACGCTCCCGTCGCTCGCGATCGCGTCGGTGTAGCGCTCCAGCACGCCTCGCAGCATGAACGAGTCGCGCAAGATCACGTCCCACGACCTGTCGAGGTAGGTCGTGAACCCCACCCCGACGACGAGGCGCGGCGCAACCGGGCCGGCGACACCCATCAGCGGGAAGCGCGTGGTGCGGAGCGGCGTGGTCGTGCCGCCCACGACCACGTCGCGGTTCGACGTGTATCCCGCCGCCGTCGCCGTGAGCTGGCCCAGGTCCGCAAGCGGGGCCTCCATCAGCGGCGACAGCGGGTCGAATGGGCCGAACGCGCCGCCGGTGGAGCGGGACCGCACCGACTCCCACCGCCCCGGCGTGCCGAGCCCGCGGATCCCGAATTGGGAGTCCTGCGCCGCGGCTATAGCCCCGCCCGTCAGGGCGGGGCCCACGAGGAGGAGCGCGATGGTCCACCCGGTCCGGTGGGTCACGGCGCCCCGAACGGGAAGCGCCGCACGAACGTGATCTGCAGCGTGGGGCGGAACGCGGTGGCGAGGGACGGATAGAACCGGATCTCGCCGAAGATCTGAGCTTCCCGTTCAGGCCGCAGCAGGAGCACCGTCGGGCGAGTCGAGTCTGCCGCCCACTGCTGCAGCAGGTTCGTCACCTCGATCTTCACCGTGTCCGTCGCTCCGGGGTGGATCATCGCCGAGTCGCCGAGCAGCAGGTCGATCGGGGACTTCGCCCCGAAGTCGGCGAGCACGTTGCGCGCCTCGACCACAAACGAGTCGGCGGGCGTGCCGCGAGCGGGGACGGCGGGCACCAGATACAGGGTGGCGCGGATGATCTGGGACGAATCCCTGATGACCTTGGGGAACACGACGCGCAACAGGCTGTGCGCCGACGGCACTCCGCCCACGGCCAGCGTCGAGTCGATCGGGGCGGGTGGCGGCGCGAACACGAAGCTCGCGAGCCGCGCGCCCAGGGCCCCCGGCTTACGCGCGACGGGTGTCCCCAGGGAGTCCACGCGGAGGTACCACTGCAGCGACGGCCCGAAGGCGCCCTTGCCGAACGCGATGCTCGCGAGCGTGTCGGCGGCGATGCGAATGCCGTACGACACCGTACCGGAATCGGTCGGGATATAGCGGGCCGCCGCCGTATCGAGCTTGAGCGACAGCACGAGGCGGTGGTTAGCCGAGTCCACCACGACGCTATCGCCCGTCACCGTGTCTTTGCGGCCCGGCTGCGCGAGCAGCGTGTCGATGTTCACTGTCCGGACCAGCGAGTCGGTGAACGGGGCCACCAGGGCGCCGAACGTCGTGCCGGTATCGATGGTGATCGGCAGCCGGTAGAGCTGCAGCCGGAGGTTGCGCGTCGCGCTATCGCGCCGGACGACGTACAGCTGCAGCCGCGCCGAGTCGGCGCCGAGGATCGCGCCGGTATCGGCGGCCGTGAGGGCCATGCGCGCGCCATAGCCGTTAATCCGGAAGATCGGCCGGCCGTCCAGGGTGTCGGTCGCGCCGGGGAGATGCGCCGCGAGCATCAGGGCGGACTGGTAGGCGAGCAGGTAGCCGCGGTACGACGAGTCGCGGTGGATGCTGCTCGTGAGCAGCGTGTCGACGATGGTGATCTGGCCCGAGGGACAGAAGTCAGGGCAATTGGCGGGGGCCGCGAGCCGCTCCACGCACGCCGCGACCAGCAGGACGGCGCCGACGAGTGCGAGCCGGCGCCGGGTCACTTGGTGAGCGTCGCTTTCGCGAACGCGTCGGGCAGCAGATCGCGCAGCACCCACCGGCGCTCGGTCTTCGGCCCCACGGCGATCACCTGGAGGTCGAGCCCGAACTCGGCGAGCAGTTGGCGGCACGCCCCGCAGGGCGACGCCGGCGGATCGACGTCAGTCGCGACGACGATGCGGCTGAATCCCCTGGCCCCATCCGCGATGGCCGCGCCGATCGCCATCCGCTCGGCGCAAATCGTCAGGCCGTACGAGGCGCTTTCCACGTTCGCCCCGACGTACACGCGGCCGTCGGCCGCTTCGAGCGCCGCGCCCACCCGGAACTTGCTGTACGGGCAGTAGGCGTTCTTCTGCACCTCGCGCGCGCGGCGCGCCAGGTCCGCGCTCACGCCCACACCTGCGCGAGGAACGAGGTGCCCGCCGCTCCCGCCTGCGGCGCCAGCCCGAAGTACTCGGCGACGGTCGCTCCCATGTCCGCGAAGCTGCGTCGCTCTCCCAGCGCCGCCGGTCGCACGCGCGGGCCCAGCGCCAAGATCGGCACCGCCTCGCGCGAGTGGTCCGTCGATGGCGTGGTCGGGTCGTTGCCGTGGTCGGCGGTGAAGATGATCAGGTCGTCTCCCTTGATGCGGGCCTCGAGCCGCGGAATCCAGGCGTCGAGCTGTTTCAGTCCTTCATGAAACCCCGGGACGTCGTTCCGGTGCCCCCAGGTCTGGTCGAATTCGATCACGTTCACGAAAATGAACCCCGCTCGGGCGTCGTCCAAGGCCCGCTCGATCAGGCGATACGCGTCCGCGTTGGTCGGCGTGTGCTCACTCGCGATGTTCCGCGCGGCGAATAAATCGTCCACCTTGCCGATCCCCACGCGCGGCACGCCCGCCGCCGCGAGCCGGTCGAGCAGCGTGGTCCCCACGGGCTCGATCGAGAAGTCCTTGCGGCGCGGCGTGCGCTCGTACGCTCCGGGTTTCCCGGCAAAGGGCCGCGCGATCACGCGACTCACCGCGTGCTCCCCCACGAGCAGGTCCCGCGCCACCGCGCACGCCCGGTACAGCTCGTCGATGGGCACCGTCTCTTCGTGCGCCGCCACCTGGAAGACCGAGTCGGCCGACGTGTAAACGATCCACTTCCCGGTCCGCTGGTGCTCCTCCCCCAGCTCGGCGATGATCTGGGTGCCCGACGCCGCCTTGTTGCCCAGCCAACCGCGACCGGTGCGTCGCGCGAATTCGTCCAGCAGCGACGTGGGAAATCCGTTGGGGTACGTGCGGAACGGACGCTCGAGAATCACCCCGCAGATCTCCCAGTGCCCCGTCGTCGAGTCCTTCCCTTGCGACTTGGGAAATGCGACACCATAGGCCGCCTTCGGCCCATCCCCGGGCTTGCGCCCGGGGTCAGAACCCCGCACTTGAGCCCCACTAACCCTGGGCGCGAGCCCGACGATCGGTCTGCACCACCCCAGCCCCAGCCGCTCCAGATTCGGCAGCCGCAACCCGCCCACCGCCCGCGCCACGTTCCCCAGCGTATCCGACCCGGCGTCCCCGTACGTCCCCTGGTCGGGACACGGTCCGATCCCGAGCCCGTCCAGCACGATGATCGCGGCCCGCTTCAATGGTAGACGCGCGGCAGGCGCGGACCGAGCCCGGTCAGGAGCTCGTGGGACAACGTCCCGCTCCAGGCGGCGAACTGGTCCAGCGTGTTGACCAGCCCGTCCGCCTCACCGATCAGCGTGGCGACATCACCCACGGCGGCGCGTCCCTCGCCCACGTCCACCATTGTCAGATCCATCGTCACGCGCCCGACCACCGGGCAGCGCACACCACTCAGGAGCACGCTCGCCTTGGACTCGCGACCCAGCAAACGGCGCACTCCGTCGGCGTAGCCGATCCCGAGCGTCGCGACCGTGGTGTCGCGCGGCGCGGTCCAGGAGGCGCCATAACTGACGCCCTCGCCCTGCCGCACCGTGCGAACGCTCACCACACGCGCGCGCAGAGCAATGGCCTGACGGCCGGCCGGCAACCCCTCGCCGGGAGACGCCCCGTACAAACAGATCCCGGGGCGGATCATGTCCAGTGCGAACGCCGTGCCCCGAAGCGCGGCGGCGCTGTTCGCCGCATGCAGTAACTCCGGCCGGCGCGCCAACCGTCCCACGGCGGCCTTGAAGCGCTCCAGCTGCGCCTCGGCCGAGCCGTCCCGCCGGTCGGCCGAGTGAAAATGGGTGTAACAGCCTTCGAGGTACGGCGTGTCGACCAGATCCGCGATCGGCTCGATCTCATCCCAGCGGACGCCCGAGCGATTCATCCCGGTGTCGATCTCCAGGTGGAACGCGCCACCTTCCGCTCCCCGCGCGATCCAGGCGTGGATGCTCGCCTCGTCACCCAGCGCCGGCGTCAACCGGTGCGCCCGGTAGGCGCCGAACAAGTCCGGCCGGGCAGGCATGAACACGAGCACCGGTCGTGTGATGCCCGCCACCCGCAGCTCGGCGCCTTCGTCGACCGTGGCGACCCCGTAGCCCCAGGGCGCGAGCGGCTCCAGCGCCCTGGAAACGGCAACGGCTCCCACCCCGTATGCATTCGCCTTGACCACCGGGAGGAGCCGTGTACCCGCCACGCGTCCGACGGTGCGGGCATTTTCCACGATCGCGGCGAGGTCCACTTCGACCCAGGCGCGCGCGTCGCGCCCGCTCGGAGACGCGTTCACAGGCGCGCGAAAGCTACGCGCCGTAGTTTGTAAATGCAAGGCGAAAAAGGGGTTAAACTCCAGGTACCATGCCCGACTCCGCCCTCGCTCGCGCCCTCGCGCTGGTGCGCGACCTGCGCGCCCGCTGCCCCTGGGACCACACCCAGACCCGCGCGACGCTGCGCCCGTATCTCGTGGAAGAAGCACTCGAGCTGGACCAAGCCCTCCGCTCCGACAATCCCGTCGCGTTACGCGACGAACTGGGTGACCTGCTGCTGCACCTCGCGTTTCAGATCGTGATCGGGGAAGAACGGCACGAATTCGATGCTGAGTCCGTGACGCACGCACTCGAACAGAAAATGTGGCGGCGACACCCGAAGCTATTCGGAGACTCGGCGACACCGGATCCTGAAGGGTGGGAACGCGTCAAGAAAAGGGAGCGGGGCGCGGGGAGCGGGACGCTCCGTGGCTTGCCACCTTCCCTGCCCCCACTCCTCATGGCGTATCGCCTACAGGAACGCGCGGCGGGGGTCGGATTCGACTGGCGGGATGCGCAGGGTCCGGCGGCGAAAGTGAAGGAAGAGCTGGACGAGGTCGAACGTGCAACGGGCAACGGGCAACGTGGAACCATCGAGGAGGAGGTCGGCGATCTCCTGTTCGCGGTGGTCAACCTGGCGCGGAAGCTCGACGTCGACCCGCGCGCCGCGCTCGAGCAAGCGAACGACAAGTTCCGGCGGCGCTTCGAAGCGATGGAACGGCTCGCCGAGCAGCGCGGCGTGGAGATCGGCCGCGCGAGCCTCGACGAGCTCGACAAACTGTGGGACGAGGTGAAGGCTCAGTCCTTGTAGGGATCGAACTCCTCGGCCCCCGCCATCACCACGATGAGCGGATGCAGGACGTGCAGCACTTCCACGGTCGGCCCCTGCGCCGCGAGGACCTCGGGCAGCCGGCGGTACACGTGGGGACTCTCGTCGGCGCCGCCGCCGCGCAGCACGACGCCCTTCTGCTGCACCCACTCGAGCATCATCTCGCGCGAAATGGCGCCGGGCTTCGAGACCTTGCCACGGCGCGTGCGCTTCCCGGCCGCGGCCGTGCGGCTCATGACTCGACCCGCACCGTGCACGGTCGAGTACAGCGCACGCGCCTGCAGGTCCCGCACGTCGGCGCGGTCGGACGCGACACCCCGGATGATCACGGCGTCGTCACCCATGGAGCCGCCCACGAACCCCTTCTGGCCGGGAAAGGCGGGCGTCGCACCCTTGCGCACCACGTAGAAGGACTCGCCGCCGTGTTCCTCGCGCCAGGCGAAGTTGTGATGGTTGTGCACCAGCTCCTGCTCCCGCCCACCGAGCAGCTCGACCACTTTGCGCGCTACCCACTCGCGCCCAGCGTAGGCGTAGCGTCCGGCAAGATTCATGAGCTGCCAGTAGGCGTCCCCCACCGGGCTCGCGACGTCGAGCAGCGTCTCGCGCTCGGGCACGCGCTCGCCCCACGCGCGGTTCTGGCCGAGCGCTAGGAAGCCGTGCGCCACGCCGAACCCGAAGCCGCGCGAGCCGAAGTGCACGCCGACCCAGATGCGGTCGGCCTCGTCGGCGAACACATCCACGTAGTGGTTGCCGCTGCCCACCGTGCCGAGCTGGCTCCGCGCCTTGGCGCGCAACCGGTCGCGCTCGTGGCGGTCCGGCACGGCTCCCCACGCGGGGTCCTCGAACAGCGGGTGGTCCGTGGGCGCGTCGTCGGCCTGGTTCTTCCGCCCCACGCCGAAAGAGATCGTGTTCTGGATCCCGTCGGCCAGCTCGCGCAGCTGCGGCGTCAGCTGGGCCCGCGTCAGGTCCGTACGGATCGCGGCATTGCCGCACGCAATGTCGAACCCCACGCCCACCACCGACACCTGGCTGCGGTAGGCGGCCACGCCGCCGATCGGCATGACGTAGCCGAGGTGGCCGTCCGCCATCAGCGCGGCGCGGTCGGCTCGGCTCGCCACGTCGCGCAGCTGCTCGAGTGTCTTGGGCTCGTGCGTTCCGAAAATCTGAGGCTCGGCCATGTTCACGGCCACAGCTTGTACAGCGTCCGTGGGAACGCGATCGCCTCGCGGATGTGGGGGATGCCGCAGATCCACGCCACGGTGCGCTCCACGCCGAGCCCGAAGCCCGCGTGCACGAACGTGCCGTATTTCCGGAGGTCCAGGTACCAGCTGTAGGCGTCCTCCGGCAGCTGCTCCGCGCGGATGCGGGCGAGCAGCTTGTCGTAGTCGTCCTCGCGCTGGCTGCCGCCGATGATCTCCCCGTACCCCTCGGGGGCGAGCATGTCGTTGTTGAGGACGGTGCGGGGGTCGGCGGGGTTCTCCTTCATATAGAAGGCCTTCACCGCCTCGGGATAGTTGAACACCATCACCGGGCGGTCGTACTGCTTCGCGAGAAGCGTCTCCGCCTCGCCACCCAGATCCTGCCCCCATTCGATATCACTGCCCAGCGTCTTGAGCTTCGCCACAGCGTCCGTATACGAGATGCGCGGGAACGGCGGCCGAACGGGCTCGAGCGGCTTCACGTCGCGCTCGAGCTCGGCGAGCTCGGCTGTGCGACGTTCCAGCGCGCGTGCCACGATGTAGGAGACGAACTCCTCCTGCAGTTTCATGTTGGCCTCGGAGTCGTTCCACGCCACCTCGGGCTCCACCATCCAAAACTCGGTCAGGTGGCGGCGGGTCTTCGATTTTTCCGCTCGAAACGTGGGTCCGAAGCAGTACACCTTGCCGAGCGCCGCCGCGGCGGCCTCGACGTACAGCTGCCCCGTCTGCGCGAGGTAGGCCTTGCCGAGGTCGAAGTACTCGGTGGCGAACAGCGTCCCGGCGTGCTCGCCGATCGCGCCGGTGAGAATCGGCGTGTCCACCAGGGTGAAGTGCCGCTCGTAGAAGAAGTCCCGGATCGCCTGCACCACCTCGTGGCGCACCCGCGCGATCGCCACCTGGCGGCGACTGCGCAGCCACAGGTGGCGGTGCTCGAACAGAAACGGGGTGCCGTGCTCTTTCGGGGTGATGGGGAAGTCCTGACTGGGCCCCACGATCCGCAAGTCCGCGGCGGTCAGCTCCACCCCACCCGGCGCGCGCGCGTCGGCGCGCACGTTCCCGGTGACCTCAACCGATGTCTCCTGCGTCAGCCGGCCGAACGCTTCCCAGGCCGCCTCCGGCACGTCTTTCTTCGACAGCACCACCTGCAGGTAGCCGGTGCCGTCGCGCAGCATGACGAAGCCGATCTTGCCCGAGGAGCGCGTGGTCATCACCCACCCGCGGGTGATCACGGCTCGACCCGCGAGCGGCGGCAGCTCTTCGATGCGATGGAAGTCGGGCATGGGGTCGGGCATCTTAGTGGCAGGTGGAGGCACTGTCAACGCGGTCTTTCACCCCACCCTGAACAATTCGAACCCCCGCTCGTACCTCGCGACGATCCGCTCCCGATAGGCAGCATGGTGCCGATCCGCCAGCGCCGGGTCGCGCGCGATGATCTCGCCCGCCGCGCGCCGGGCGGCTTCGAGCAGCGGCACGTCGGTCGCGAAGTTCGCGTAGCGCAGCGGCACGCCGCCCGACTGACGCGCGCCCGCCAGCTCACCCATGCCCCGCTCCTGCAGATCGAGCTCGGCGATCTTGAACCCGTCGGTGGTCTCCGTGAATGCTTGCAGTCGCGGCGCCGCCTCGGGAATGTCCGACAAGAGGATACAGTGGCTCGCCGCCGCGCCGCGTCCCACCCGTCCCCGCAGCTGGTGCAGCTGCGCCAGCCCGAACCGCTCGGCGTGCTCGATCAGCATCACCGTCGCGTTCGCGACGTCGATCCCGACCTCGATGACGCTGGTCGCGACGAGCACGTGGATCGCGTTATCGCGGAACGCCCGCATCGTCGCGTCGCGCTCCTCGGGCTTCAGCCGCCCGTGCACCAGGCCCACCTCGAGCTCCGGAAACACCTGGGCGAGCCGCTCCGCCATCACGCTCGCCGCCTTCAGGTCGGCACGCTCCGATTCATCGATCACCGGATAGATCACGTACGCCTGACGGCCGGCCACGCACTCCGCGCGGATGAATTCGTAGATCTTCTGGCGCGCCGCCTCGGTGCGGAGCGCGGACTTCACGGTCCCGCGGCCAGGGGGGCGCTCGCGCAGCTGCGTCACGTCCAGGTCGCCGTACAGCGTCAGCGCGAGCGAGCGCGGGATCGGCGTGGCCGTGAGCAGCAGCACATCGGGCGCGTCGCCCTTCTCGACCAGCGCCGCCCGCTGCTCCACGCCGAAGCGGTGCTGCTCGTCGATCACGGCCAGGCCGAGGCGGCGGAACGTCACCGCCTCCTGGATGAGCGCGTGCGTCCCCACCACCACACGCGACGCGCCCGTCGCGATGCGCTCGCGCGCCGCGGCCTTGTCCGCCGATGCGAGCCGCCCGACCAGCAGGTCGGGCTTGAGCGCGAGCGGCTCCAGCAGGCGTGTGAGCGTCGCCACGTGCTGCTCGGCGAGGAGCTCCGTCGGCGCCATGATCGCCGCCTGGTAGTCGTTCTCCACCGCCAGGAGCATGGCGAACAGCGCGACCACCGTCTTCCCCGTCCCCACGTCGCCCATGAGCAAGCGGTGCATGCGGAGCGGCGCCAGCATATCGTCGGTGATCTCGCGGATCGCCTGACGCTGGTCGCCTGTCAGCTCGAACGGCAGATGCTGCTTGAGCTTGGTCGTGAGCGCTTTCTTCAGGACGAAGCTGATCCCAGCGCGCGCCCGTTTGGCGAGCGCCCGGGCACGCGCCTGCACCAGCTGCTGGTCGAACAATTCGTCGAACGCCAGCCGGCGGCGGCCCGCCTCAGCCTCGGCCAGCGTGGCCGGCCGGTGCACCGCCGCGAGGGCGGTCCCGAGCTCCGGGAGCCCGACCGCCGCACGCAGGCTGTTGGGATGGGGGTCGGTCACCAGGGCGAGCAACGCGTCCAGGTGCTGATGGATCAGTCCGCGGATTTGCCGATGCGTGAGCCCTTCGGTGGCGGGATACACCGGCAGCACGAGGCCGCGCTCGGGGGTTTCCCCTTCGTCCGCGAGAATCACAAACTCGCGCGGCACGAGCTGTCGGCCGTGGTAGTAGCGCACCGGCCCCGTCACGAGCAGCAACTGGCCTTTTTTGATCTGGCGCTCGAGAAACGGCTGACCGGGCCAGGCGCACTCGAGCGGACCACCGCCGCTTTCATCACGCAGCACCGCCCGGAATACCCGCAGGCCCTTGCGCGTGGGGAGCACTCCCGTGCTGACGACGCGGCCGACGCAGGTCACTTCCTGGCCTACCTGCACCTTGGCCATCGCCGTGATCGTCGTGGCGTCCAGATAGCGGTGGGGTGCGTGGTACAACAGGTCGCCGACGCTCCGGATACCGAGCCGGGCGAGCGCCTCGGCGCGCTTCGGGCCCACGCCCTTCAGGTATTTCACCGACGTCCGAAGCTGGAGCGTCACCCGCTGATGAGCCTCCGCGCGAACCGGTTCGGGTCGAACACTTCGAGGTCTTCCAGCCCCTCCCCAGTTCCGAGGAATCGAATCGGGACGCGGACGGCCCGCTCGAGCGCCACCACGCTCCCGCCCTTCGCAGTGCCGTCGAGCTTGGTCACGATGAGGCCACTGAGCGGCACCGCCGCGGCGAAGGCGCGCGCCTGGTGCACCGCGTTCTGTCCCACCGTCGCGTCCACCACGAGTAACGACTCGTGCGGCGCGCCGGGCTGCTGCTTCGCGGCCACGCGCACCACCTTTTTCAGCTCCTCGAGCAGCCGCTCCTCGGTGTGGAGCCGCCCGGCCGTGTCCACCAACACCGTGTCGACAGCGCGGGCGCGCGCCGCCGCGATGGCGTCGAAGGCCACGGCCGCGGGATCTTTCGTCCCGGTGACGCACGGCACGCCCAGCCGGTCGGCCCAGATCTGCAGCTGCTCGGCCGCGCCGGCGCGAAACGTGTCGGCGGCGGCGAACAGCACCGACCGCCCGCCGCGCGCCAGCCGCGCGCCGAGCTTTGCAACCGCGGTCGTCTTGCCGACGCCGTTCACTCCGAAAATCAGGAGGACGGTGGGCGGCACCGGGGCCCGGGCGAGCGCGCCCGGATCGCCGTCCGGCGACCCTGGCGCGAGCAGCTCGAGTACCGCGCGCTCGAGCGCCGCCTGGAAGGGACCACCTCCCCCGCTTGAGACGCGATCGAGGATCTGCTCCGTCGCCTCGACGCCGAAATCCGCCTCGAGCAGGATGCGCTCCGCCTCGCTCCGTTGACGCTCGCCCCGTCCGAACACCCGCGCCAGCCGCTCCCACAGGGCCCCCGCCATTAGGGTAAGCCCTCGCGCCGCCGCCACGCCCACTCGGCAGCGAACGCCGCGATGGCCACGACGAACAGCCACCACCGGTCCCTCAGCCCCACGCCGGTGAGCCGTCCGCTCGGCGAGCCGACCTGGGACGCGAGCACCGACGCCGCCGGCCGCCATTCGTCCGAGTACGCCTCCACTGCCACGACGCCGCGCTCGGTACCCCCACCGTCAGCGGCGGCGTAGCGATACACGTCCGGCGGCAGGCGCAGCTCCGCCCGGCCGCCGGCGTCGAACCGCAGCGTATCCACCCGCTGGCCTCCATCCGCGGTGAGTGAGACGACCACGTTGCGCGGCTCACCCGAGCCCGTCCATTTCCAAAGGCTTGGCAACCCGTTCGGAACCTCGTACGCCACCGGACGGAACCGCTCCCCGCTCCCCGCTCCCTCGGCGAGCAGCCAGTCCACCAGCCCCGCCACCAGCGCCCGATACGCATCGCCGCTCGCACCGCCTCGGAACGCCCAGCGATACAAGCCCCCGGCGGCGATCGTCGCGCGCCGCGCTCCCGCATTCTGGGACAGGGTGACCACCGGGCGCGGGGAGCCCCGTCGCGCGAGGCGCGCCACCAGCGCGACCGTCGTCGAGCTGTCGGGCGGGAGCTCCGCCACGGACGTCGCGGGCGGAAGCGAGTCCCACAGCACGCCCGCGAGCGCACCCGCGAGAGGCGAGAGGGCGGTGGTGGGGGGCTGCACGTACCAGTCGCCGTCGAGGCGCCGTGTACCGGCCCAGAGCAGGACCGCTCCCTTGGGGCTGAAACGCTTGAACGTCGCGGGGTCGCCGGCCTCGATGACGAGCGCCGCGCCGGCTGCCGCCCGCGCCACGTCGCCCGCCGCCCGGCTCTCGAGCGTCGTCGCATCGCGCCAGCGATTTCCGCCGGGCTCCGCCTCGACGAACGTCCTTACCGGCACGCGGGCGACGTCCTCGAGCGCGCGCGCGAGAAAGCGGGTCTCCCAGTCCGGCGGCGAGGCCAGCAGCACGACGGATGGCTGGGGGCTCACCTCCAGCACGAACAGCCGCGCGTCGTCGCGGGGCTCGGAGTCGCCGGCAACACCCCCCAGCCGCACCTCGAGCACCTGCCAGCCGCCGGTGGGGGAAGAACCCGTGAACCGCCGCAAAAAATCCGGAGAAGGGGGAAGCGTGAGATCGGTGGACACGATGCCGCTGTCCGGTAGCACGATAGGCCGGGACAGGATTCGCCGACCAGATAGGTTGACCGCGAGCGTCGCGTTTCGCTCTACCCCCTTCCCCGGCCCTTTCCGGGCCGTATCACCGGCCGTTTTCCCGGCCGTCCCGTAACTCACCCTGAGCCGAATGGTGTCCCCCGCGGCAACGCGACGGGGTCCGTCGACGGAGGCTAGGAACGCGTCGAAGAACGACGCCCGCGGGAGCACGACGATCCGTGCCGCGCGAGCCAGATCCGGCGGGATGTCGGCGAGATCGTTGATGGCGCCGTCCGAGACGACCGTGACCGGTCCGCCGCGCGCGGCGGCGGCGTCCAGCGCCGGGGCGAGCCGGCTCGCGCCGTCCGTCGGCGGCGCGGTATCGAACCCGGTCACGCGCTCGCCGAAGCGCCAGATGACTCCGCCCCCCGCGAGCGCTCGCGCCGAATCGAGGGCCTCATGCCAGCGGCCGCCGTGGCCCCGCCCCGCCCCCCCCGCCATGCTCAGCGACGCGTCCAGCAGCACGAGGGGCTGGGCGCCTCTCGCCTCCACGCGCGCGGCGGTCGGGTTCCACACGAGCAGCACGAGCGCGGCGAGGCCGGTGGCGCGCAGCGCGGCGAGCCCCAGCGTTACGTGGCGACGCACGCGAGCGCCTCCGCCAGGGTAAAGCGCCGTTCGTGCAGCGCCCGCCCCACGATCGCGCCCGCGAGCCCGGCACCGGCGGCTCGGCGCAGATCGTCGAGCCACGCCACGCCGCCCGATACGATCACGTCGAGGCCGAGCGCCGCGAGGGCTCGCGCGCCGACCAGATCCGGCCCGGTGAGCGTGCCGTCGCGGGCCGCGTCGGTGTAGATCACGGTGCGCGCACCGAGCGAGTGCACGCGGCGCGCGAGCTCGACAGGCGCCAGGTCCACATCGACAGTCGACCCGCGGGGCGCCACCCGGCCGTCCAGCGCGTCGATCCCGACAGCGAGTCGGTCGGCGCCAAAGCGTGCGAGCAGTCGCGCGACCACACCCTCGTCGATCGCGGCCGCGGTGCCGATCACCACCCGGCTCGCCCCCCAGGCCAGCATTTCGGCGATTGCCGCCTCGGTCCCGAGCGCTCCGCCCACCTGGACGCGGAGCCCATCCCCCACGCCCGCGAGGAAGCGCCGCGCCAGCTCGCGGTTGTCACCCGTCCCGAGCGCGCGATCGAGATCCACGAAGTGCACCCAGCGGGCCCCGTCGCGCGCGAACTGGCGCGCCACGGCGAGCGGGTCTTGAGAGGCGGAACGCGCGACGCGCCCGCCCTGGACGTCAACGGCGGGATAGAGCTCCACGATTGGGAAGGAAGCTAATCGCGCGCGGCGGTGATCGGGCGTGCGGTGGGGAGGGACTGCGCCTTGGGCTCGAGCAGCCCCAGCAGGCCGTCGCGCGCGGCGTCGAATGCCCCCGCCTGCGACTTCGGCACCGGGGCCCCGACGCCCATGTCTTTGCGCCGCGGGTTGGTGGGCCGGCCGTTCACCAGGAATTCGTAGTGCAGGTGCGGCCCGGTCGACAGTCCCGTGGAGCCGACGAAGCCGATCGTTTCGCCCTGGCTCACCTGCTCGCCGGCGTGGAGCCCACGCGCGAATCCCGAGAGGTGGCCGTAGCGGGTTCGGATGCCGTTAGGGTGCCGTACTTCGATCAGGTTGCCGTAGCCGCCGTCCTCGCGCCCGACCCGCGCCACGATGCCGTCCGCGGTGGCGCGCACGGGCGTTCCGTACGCCGCCGCGAAATCCACGCCCTCGTGCGCGCGCCACCGGTGCAGGACCGGATGGTAGCGCGCTCCGAATCGGCTGGTGACGCGCCGAAACTGCAGCGGCGCCCGGAGGAACGCGCGCCGCAGCGACCGGCCGCGCTCGTCGTAGAAGCCCGTTACGGCGTCGCCGCCCCCGCCCCCCCCGGCCGCCTCCTCGAAGTAGAACGCGTACTCGGGCGTGCGCGCCACGTCGATCCGCGCCGCCAGGATCCGGCCGAAGCGCCGCTCCCCCTCGGGCGACTCGAGGCGGTCGAGCAGCACCGTGAACCGATCACCCGGGCGAAGGTCGCGCGAGAAGTCCACTTCCCAGTCGTACACGTCGGCGATCGCCCACGCGAGCTGGCGCCGCTCCGGCCCGGGCAGGAAGGAATCGGCCATGGCCTTGTCGAGCGCGTCGTACAGCGAGGACTCGATCGTGCCGGTCACGCGCAACCGGGTGATGGTCCACGGGATGGTCTCGACCCGCTCGACCCAGCCCGCCTCGCCCTCTCCCCGCGCGATGCTGAGGCGCCGTTCGGGCGAGAGCCGCACGGTGACGCGGCTGGCGATGCTGTCGGTCTTGAGGCGACGTATATCGAACTTGAGTCCGGGCCGGAGGCGGCGCACCGGCAGACTCTTCGCGGCGGCGAGGAAGGCCGCGTAGTCGCGGCCCGTCACGCCGCCGCGCGCCAGCACGTCGGAGAGCGTCTCGCGACGGCCCAGCGTCTCGGTGACATCGGTGTAGGCGGCGTCCACCACAATGGGGGAGGCCACGAGCGGCCGCCGCCAGGGCCACGCATCGCGGGTGGCCCAGGCCAGACCGCCGGCGACGAGGGCGCCGGCGGCGACGAAGTGGCTCGTCCGCCAAGCCATCAGTCCATCTGCCGCCGGATGAACGTGGGAATCTCGAGCTCGTTCAGCTCGGAGGGTGGCGGCGGCGCGGGGCGCCGCACGGCCTGCTCCCCAGACTTCACGTACCCCGGGGGCGGCATCGGCGTGGGCCGCGCGCCGCGCTCGCGGAACGGCAGCACGCCCGGCGCGGCCCGGGATCCCGCCTCCGCGCCCGCCGCCGGCCGGTCGAATCCGGTCGCGATTACCGTCACGCGGATCTCGCCGTGCATCGCCGGATCGTTCACGGTCCCGAAGATGATCTCGGCCTCTTCGCCGGCCGCGTCCTTCACGACGTCCGAGATCTGAGTGACCTCGCCCAGCGTGAGATCTTCGCCGCCGGTGATGTTGATCAGCACGCCGGTGGCGCCGGTGATGGAGATGTTGTCGAGCAGCGGCGACGAGATCGCCTGCTGCACCGCTTCCATCGCCCGATTCTCGCCCCGCCCCATGCCCGTGCCCATGATCGCCGCGCCACCGTTCTGCATCACGGTGCGCACGTCGGCGAAGTCCACGTTCACGATGCCGGTCACGGTGATGAGGGAAGAGATACCCTGCGTGGCGTGCAGCAGCACCTCGTCGGCTTTCTTGAGCGCGTCCTGGAACGGGATGCCCTTGCCCACCACGGCGAGTAGCCGCTCGTTCGGCACCACCACCATGGTGTCGACGTGCTTGCGCATCTCGGCGATGCCCATTTCCGCCTGACGCATCCGCTTGCGGCCCTCGAACAGGAACGGCTTGGTGACGATGCCGATGGTCAGGGCGCCCAGATCGCGCGCGATCTGCGAGATGATCGGCGCCGCGCCGGTGCCGGTGCCCCCGCCCATGCCGCAGGTGACGAAGACGAGATCGGCGCCCTGCAGGCCGTGGAGGACTTCGTCGCGATTCTCCTCGATGGCCTGGCGGCCGATCTCCGGGCGCGCGCCGGCGCCCAGGCCGCGCGTGAGCTTCTTCCCGATCTGCACCTTCACGTCGGCCTTGTTGTTGAGCAACGCCTGCGCGTCGGTGTTCACGGAAATGAACTCGACGCCCTGGAGACCCTCGTCGACCATGCGGTTCAGGGCGTTGCCGCCGCCGCCGCCCACGCCGACGACTTTCATCCGGGCGTTCTGCGATACCGTCTCTTCGAGCTCGAAGATCATGGCTCCCTCGGGTGACCGATCAGAAGAAGTCCTGCAACCACCGCTTCAGCGGTCCAAACCACCGCTCGACGCCCGCACCCTTCCCCGTCGAGCCACCGGGAACGCCGCCCGCCCCCTGCGCGAGGCGCCGCGCGGCGTACAGCACCAACCCCACCGGCACCGCGTAGCGCGGTGCCTGCACGCTGTCGACGAGTCCCGAGATCCCCTGCTCCGGCGTCCCGGCCCGCACCGGCACCGCGAAGGCGTCGCGTGCCAGCTCCACCATCCCGGGCAGGTGCGCCGTCCCCCCCGTCAGCACGACGCCGGCCGGTAACCGCCCCCCGCCATACCCCGCCCGCTCGAACTCGCGCTGCGCCAGCTGGAAGATCTCGTCCACCCGCTGGTGGATGATGTGCGACAGCAGCTCGCGCGACGCCTGCCGCGCCCCCTGGCTCGGCGTGGACGGCAGGTTGATCATCTCCGCCGCGTCCACCAGCGGTTGATACGCCACGCCATGACGCTCCTTCAGCCGCTCTGCGTCCGCCTGCGTCACGCCCAACCCCGCCACCAGGTCGCTGGTGACATGGGTGCCCGCATACTTGAGCGACGCGAGGTGCCGGATCTTTCCCTCGTGGAAGATCGCGACGCCGGTCGACCCGCCCCCCACCTCCACCAGGGCGACGCCCAGCTCCTTCTCGTCGTCCGTCAGCACCGCATAGGACGCGGCAAGCGGCTCGAGCACCAGCTCGGCGGGCCGGTAGCGCGCCCGCTCCACGCTGCGGCGCAAGTTCTGCGCGGCCGTGGATTGCACCGTCACGAGGTACATCTCCACCTCGAGCCGTGTGCCCGTCATCCCGACGGGGTCCGAGATGCCGTGCTGCTGGTCGACCACGTACTCCTGCGGGATATCGTGCAGCAGCTCGTGATCGCGCCCCAACGAGACCGCGCGCGCCACCTCGTTCACGCGCGCCACGTCTTCCGCGGTGATCTCGTCGCCCGACACGGCCACCACCCCGGGCGACGTGCGCGCCGAAACGTGCTCGCCCGCGATGCCGCACGTCACCGCGCCGACTTTGACACCCGCCATCCGCTCGGCATCGCGCATCGCCGCGACGATCGACCGGCTGGTCTCGTCGATGTCGCGCACCATGCCGCGCCGCACGCCCGCGTTCTTCGCGAGCCCGACACCCAGCACTTTGGCGAGCGGCAATCGCGGCAGCTCGCCCACCACCTCCGCGATCACGGCGCACGTCTTGGTGCTGCCGAGATCGAGCCCGGCCACGATTTGACGATCCCGGCTCACGCTGCCTCACCGCCCCCGCTCGCGGTCGCGCGCCGCCGCACCACCACCTGGCCGCCGAAGCGAGCATCCAGCTCCACGTAGGCACGCCCCTTCGCGGCGAGATCTTGCGCTACCAGCACCACGGCCCGTATGACCTCCGGCCCGGCATCGCGCCCCACCAGCACGCGATGAGGCCCGATTTCCAGAAGCACGGCCCCGCGCGCGAATCCCCGCGCGCCGGTGATGGTCTGAAACAGCGCCGGAGCCACCGACTGGATCAGCGCCAACACCGCCACCACGCCCGAATCCCCGCTCGCCACGATCGGCAGGTCGAGGCCGGAGCGCGCCGGATCGAACGGCAACGGGCGACCCGCGGCGTCCACCGCCACGAGGCCTCGTCCCGATCCGCGCGGCGCGGCCACGAGCGCCGCGGGCTCCACCTCCCGCAGCACCACCGAAAGCACCGTGGGCAACCGCCGCACCACATGCGCCTCGGCCACGCCCGCCAATCCCCGCACCCGATCGGCGAGCAACCGCGTGTCGCCGAACACGCTCGCGCGGGGTCCCAGTCGCAGCGCCGCGATCACGGCATCCGGCGCGAGATTGCGCACGCCCACCAGCTCGATCTGGCGCACGCGAAACATCGGCAGCCGCCGCAGCACGAGCGGCGCGCCGAGCCAGCACGGCACGAGCAGCGCCGACCCCGCGACGCCCAGCAGCGCGCGCTGCCGCCAGCGCGGCCAGCGTCGCGTCACGCTCCCCGCTCCGTCCCGAGACGCGCAAGCAGCTCCGGTCCCACACGCGTGATATCGCCCGCCCCCAAGGTGAACACGACGTCCCCCGCCTCCACCCTTTCCGCCACCCGCTCCGTGAGCGTCGCCCGCTCGCGCAGCGCCACCGTTGTCGCGCCGGCCCGCACCGCGCCGCGCGCCACCAGCGCCGCGGTCACGCCCGGGAGCGGCTGCTCGCGGGCCCCGTAGATCGGCGCCACCACCACCACGTCCGCCGCGGCAAGCGCCCGGCCGAGTGCATCGCCGTGTAGCGCCGTTCGCGAGAACAGGTGCGGCTGAAACACCGCCACCAGGCGCCGCCGCGGGAACGCCTGGCGCGCCGCCGCCAGCGTCGCCTGAACCTCGGTGGGATGGTGCGCGTAGTCGTCCACCACCGTCACACCGCGCGCTTCACCCACCCACTCGAACCGCCGCCCCACTCCGGTGAAATCCGCGAGTGCCGCGAGCGCCCGCTCGAGATCCGCTCCCAGCTCGTGCACTACCGCGAGCGCCGCGGCCGCGTTGCGCACGTTGTGGAGGCCCGGCACGCGCAACCGCAGTGCGAGTGCACGCCCGCCCGGCAACTCGACCCGCGCGGTCGAGCCGCGCTCGTCCAGCTCGAGCTCCGCAATCCGCACGTCCGCATCCGCCCCGAGCCCAACCTGCCACACCGGCGCACGCACCGCCGTCATCACCCGCTGCGCGCCGGGGTCGTCCCCGCCCGAGATCACGCGCCGCGCCCCGCCCGCGAACTGCGCGAACGCCTGCTCCAGCACCGCCACGCTGCCGTCGTAGCACTCGAGGTGGTCGGCCTCGACGTTGTTCACCACCGCGATGCTGGGCGCGAGCGACAGAAACGCCCGGTCGTATTCGTCCGCCTCGACCACGAACAACTCGCGCCCCCCGACCCGTGCGTTGCCACCCCAGCTAGCGACGCGGCCGCCGGCGAGTCCCGTAGGATCCCGCCCGGCGGCCGCTAACGCCTCCGTGACCATCACCGTGGTGGTCGTTTTGCCGTGCGTGCCCGCCACGGCGACCACCGTTCCGCCAGCGACGGCCTGGCTGAGGGCATCAGCCCGCCGTACCACCGGGACCCCTAGGGCGCGTGCTCGCTTCAGCTCCGGGTGGTCTCCCGGTACCGCAGCGGTGACCACGAGCGCCCGAGCCCCGGCTAGGTGCCCTGGGTCGTGACCCCGCCATATTTCCACCCCGCTGGCTGCCAAATCGGCGGCGCCACTAGGGTCGTTATCACAACCGGTGATCGTTACGCCTTGCTCTTTAGCGAGGAGCGCCAGGCCACTCATGCCGGCTCCGGCGATCCCCATGAAGTGGATCGGGCGGGGATCCACCGTGGTAAACAAGGTCATTAGTGGGGGGCTAATATAGCGAATCTACGAAACTTGCGAAAGAGACCACCAATGTTTCACGGAATTAGTGTCAAAATCTTCGACACGATTTCCCGGGCGGCGTCGGGGTGTCCGCGACCTCGCGCCAGGCTGCCGAGCGACTCGAGTCGGGCGCCATCGGCGACCAACGAGGTCACCTCCTGAGCCAATGTGTACGGGGTGAGCCGCTCCTCCGGGAGGTGGATGGCGGCGCCGGCGGCCGCGAGAGCGGCCGCGTTGCCCGTCTGGTGATCGGCGGCGGCAGTGGGCAGTGGCACGAGGATGCTGGGCTTACCCCAGGCGCACAGCTCGGCGACGGTCATCGCACCCGCCCGCGCGACTACCAGATCCGCCGCGCGGTACACCGGCGCCATCGGATCGAAGAAACCGCGCACCACCACCCGCCCCGCCACGGCGTAGCGCACCAGTGCGTCGGCCTGCGCCGTGCCCGTGCCCCACACCACGTTGACTCCGTCGAGCAGGCGCCGCTCGAGCGCGCCGGCGAGCGCGTAGTTGATCGCGCGCGCGCCCTGGCTGCCGCCGAATACCAGCAGCGTGGGACGCGAGGGGACGAGGCCGAGCTCCGCGACGGCCGCGTCCCGCTTCCCCGGCTCGGGCTCGCGGATCGGATTGCCGAGCGCGAACACGGCCGTACGCGGCCCGACGCGCAGCAGCTTGCCCGCTTCCGGAAATCCCAAGTGCACCTGCCGCGCGCCCCGCGCCAGCCAGCGCGTGGCGAGGCCGGGGAATGCGTTCTGCTCCTGGAGCACGGTGGGAATGCGGCGCCGCTGCGCGCGCCACACCACCGGGCCTGCGGCGTAGCCGCCGGTGCCGACCACGATCGCCGGTCGCTCGGCGTCGAGCACGCGCCCCACGGCGCGCCACGCGCGTCCCGCGATCAGCAACCAGCGCACGTTGTTCCACCAGGTGCGCCGGTAGATCGGCTCCATGGGCAGGAGATGATGGCGGAAGGGGTAGCGCGGTAGCACCTGCGCCTCGATGCCTCGCTCCGCCCCGACGAGCACGGGCTCGATGCCCCGCCCTGCGTCACCCAAGATTTGCGCCAGGGCGAGGGCGGGCATGAGGTGCCCCCCTGTGCCGCCGCCAGCAATGAGAACCTTCACCACCCCACCCAAGTGCGGAATGCGGATTGTGGAATGCGGAGTGTCAAGGGAGAGTCGAATCGCAAAACAAAACTCGCGCTGTCATTCCGCATTCCGCACTCCGCATTCCGCATTCTTCTCACGCGTCCGCTGCCCGCCGCCCGCGCCCGATGCTGATCAGCACTCCCGTCGCCACCAGCGCCACGAACAGGCTCGAGCGTCCGTAGGAGATGAACGGCAGCGTGATGCCGGTGGCCGGCAGGAGCGCGAGGGTCACGCCGATGTGCAGCACCGCCGTGATCCCGATCATCCCCGTAAGCCCCACCGCCAGCAGCCGCCCGAACGGCTCGCCGGCCGACCTTGCGATGCGGAACCCGAGCCAGACGAACGTGCCGAACAGCACGATGATCGCGAGCACGCCGAGGAAGCCCCACTCCTCGCCGATGGTCGAGAAGATGAAATCGGAATACGCGTACGGCAGGTAACCAAGCTTCTGTTGTCCTTGCCCCAACCCGACCCCGAACAGGCGCCCCGCTCCCATCCCGACGAGCGACTGGTGCACCTGCCACGTCGCCTCGGAGGGCGCGCTCCCGGGGTTCAGGAACGTGACGACGCGCGCGAGCCGGTATTGCGCGCTCGCCACCGCGCCGAACAGGATGGGCGTCGCGAGGACGGCCACCGCGAGGAAGTGGCCGATGCGCGCGCCGGCGGTGAACAACACCACGCCCGCGAGCAGCGCGACCAGCACGGCCATGGAAAGATTCGGCTCGAGGAAGATCAACGCCACGAGCGGCCCCAGCACGACCAGGAAAGGCAGCACGCCGAACTGGAACGTCCGGATCCGGTCGCCCTTCTTGGCCGCCAGCATGGCCGTCCAGACCACGACCGCGAACTTAGCGAGCTCGGAGGGCTGCACCATCACGAACCCGAGATTAACCCAGCGCCGGGCGCCGTTGATGCTGGGCGCGATCGCGTACGCGAAGGGGAGCAACGGGAGGAGCAGCAGCACCGCGACCACCGCCAGCACGGGCCACGCGGCGCGCTGCCACTTGCGGTAGTCCGAGCGTGCCAGCAGCGCGGCGACAATTCCCCCGACCGCGGCCCCGAGCGCTTGCTTCAAGGCGAAGCTCGAGCCCACCTGCCCGCCCGAGACCGTCAGCAGGCTCGAGGCGCCATACACCGCGGTCAGCCCGAACACGACGAGAATCGCCGCGACCAGCGCCAGCAGGCGAGTCTCCCAACGCGCGTCCCTCACATCTGCTCCACGAGCTTCCGGAACGTCGCGCCGCGTTCCTCGTAATTCTTGAACATGTCGTAGCTCGAGCACGCGGGGGACAACAGCACGGCATCACCCGGCTGCGCTGCCCGGCGCGCGCGCGCGACCACGTCCTCGAACGTCGTGCCGCGCTCGAGCGGCACCAGGCCGCCCAGGTCCTGCGCCACGAGCGGTCCCGCCTCACCGTACGCGATCACCAGCCGGCACTTGTCCTTGAGCAGGGGCACCAACCGCGTGTACGGCTCTCCTTTGTGCCGGCCGCCCAGCAGCAGCACGAACGGCCGATCCATCGCTTCCACCGCGACCACGGTCGACGCGATGTTCGTGGCCTTCGAGTCGTTGATCCAGCGGACGCCGCCCACCTCGCGCACCGGCTCGAGCCGGTGCGGCAGCGCGCGAAACGAGCGCAGCCCTGTACCGATGACGTCCGGCGTCACACCCGCCTCCCGCACGGCGAGCGCGGCGGCGAGCGCATTGGCGACGTTATGGTCGCCCAGGAGCCCGAGCTCCGCCCGCGCCAGCAGGGTCTCACGCCCTAGCTGCAGGCGGCGAGCCCCGCCGTCGTACCACCCGTCCGCGGAGCGTCGCAGCGAGAACAGCGCGCGCCGGCCCGGCGCTCCAGCGGCGAGCTCGAGCACCGCCGGCTCGTCCGCATTCAGCACCCACAAGTGGTCGGCTCTCGCGTTGCGAAACAGCAGCCGCTTGTCCGCGTAATACGCCTTCACGCTGGGGTAGCGATCGAGGTGGTCGGGAGCGAGGTTCGTGAGGATGCCGACGTCCGGCGCGAAGTTGGGACTGTCGTGCAGCTGGAACGACGAGACCTCCACCGCGAGCCACTGGTACCGGTCGCCCCCCAGGGCGATGTCCACGAGCGGGCGGCCGATGTTCCCCGCGACCTCCGCGCGCAGGCCCGCCACGCGCAACAGGTGTGCCACCAGCGCCGTCGTGGTGGTCTTGCCGTTGGTGCCCGTGATCGCGATCAAGCGAGTCCCGGTGCCGGCCAAGGCTTGGAACCCGAGGTCGATTTCGGAGAGGATCGGGACGCGCGCCTCGCGCGCTGCCGCGAGCGGCGGCGCCTCGGGCGGCACGCCCGGGGAGACGATCACGGCCGCGGCGCCGCGGATCTGCGCCAGGTCGTGGCGTCCCACGTCCAGTGCCACGCCGCGCAGCGTCCGCAGCGTCTCGAGCGCGTCGCCCCCGTACGGGTGGTCCGACGCGTCGCTCGCATAGACGCGCACGCCCTCGCGCGCGAGCAGGCGGGTGGCGGCGACGCCGCTCTTCCCCAGCCCAATGACCGCAACGACGCCACCCCCCGGCCCCCGCCACGCCTCGGGGATCATCGCACCTTCAACGTCGCGAGCGCGATCGCCGCGCACATCACCCCCAGGATGTAGAACCGCATCACCACCTGCGGCTCCGCCCAACCCAGTTTCTCGAAGTGGTGGTGCAGCGGCGCCATGCGAAACACCCGGTGGGCGTCGGCGTACTCCTTGCCGTGCCGCCGCTTGCGCCAGCGGTACACCCACACCTGCAGCAGCACGGACACGGCTTCGGCGACGAACACGCCCCCCGCGATGAGCAGCAGAAACTCCGCCTTGAGCATGATCGCCACACCGCCGAGCGCCCCGCCGATGGCGAGCGAGCCCGTGTCGCCCATGAACACCTGCGCCGGATGGGCGTTGAACCATAGGAACCCCAGCGCCGCTCCCGCCAGCGCGCCGCAGAAAATGGCGAGCTCGCCGGCGCCGGGCAGGAAGTACACGCCGAGGTAGTGCGCCGCGTCGAACCGCCCGAACAGATACGCGAAGATCGCGAAGGCGCCGGCGACGATGGCCGTCAGCCCCGCCGCCAGACCGTCCAACCCGTCGGTGAGGTTGACGGCATTCGAAGTGCCCGTCACCACTAGCGTGACGAACACGACGTACAGCCAGGGTGCGAAGTAGAGGAGTCGGTACTTGATGAGCGGCAACTGGGTCGAGGCGGGCTCGAGGTTCGGGGCCAGGGGCCACACCAGCAGCGCGATCCCCAGCGCTACCCCGAAGGTAATCTGGCCGATCAACTTCCACCGCGCCACTAACCCCTGGGACTTGCCGCGCACGATCTTCAGGTAGTCGTCGATGAAGCCGATCACTCCCATCCACAGCATGGCGAGGATGGCGAAAAGCACATATGGGCTGTCGAGCCGCGCCCACAGCAGCGTCGGCACCACCGTCGCGAGGATGATGATCAGTCCCCCCATGGTGGGCGTGCCGCGTTTCGCGTGGTGGCTCGCGGGTCCCTCGGCGCGGATCACTTGACCAACGTTCTGCTCCCGCAACCACCGGATGATGGCGGGCCCGCATAGGAACGCGAGCACCAGCGCCGTCACGATCGCGCCGGCGGCGCGAAACGTGATGTAGTTGAACAGGTTGAACAGGATGTGCTGCTTGGCCAGCGGCGCCAGCAAGTGATAGAGCACGTGCGATCCTCAGTTCAGGTGCCGCAGCACCCGCTCGAGCGCCATCCCGCGGGACGCCTTGAGCAGGACGATCTCGTTGCCCGCGAGCGCCGCCTTGAGCAGCGGGCCCAGGGCCTCCGCGTCGGGGGCCGTGATGAGCCGTTTCCCGAGCGCCGCGCGGTGGGGCTCGAACGCCGGCACGAACTCGCCCACCGCGGCCACGAGCGCCGGCCGCAGCCCCGCGATCTCCCCGGCCGCCGCCGCATGCAATCTGGCACTCTCGGGCCCGAGCTCCAACATCGAGCCCACCACCACCGCGAGCGGCCGCCGCCGGCGGTCGGCCAGCCAGTGGGCGAGCTTCAGGGCCCAGCGCAGCGAGCTCGGGTTCGCATTGTACGTGTCGTCGATCACGGTGAGGTCGCCCAGCGACAGCACCGCGCCCCGCCCCGCCGGGAGCCGCACACCGGCGAGCGCCGCGACCGCGCGCGCCGGGTCGGCGCCAGCCTCCCGCCCCACCGCGAGCGCCAACATCGCGTTGTCGATCTGGTGGAAGCCCACCACCGGCAAGGTCACCGCGTGCCCCCGCCACGTGATACGGGGGTGGCCCTCGTCGTCGAGCTCCGCGCTGTCGGGCCGTACCTGGGCTCCCGCGCCCGTGCCCGCGACCACCGTCGGCGCGCGGCGCCGCGCTTCGCTGGCGAGCTCGGGCGGGTCGGTCCCGACCACGGCCATCCGCGCGCCTTCGACCAGGGCGACCTTCTCTTGCATCACGCCGGCGAGCGAGCCGAAGCCTTCCACGTGCGCATAGCCGACATTGGTCACAACGGCGATCGTAGGCTCGATCACGTCGCGCAACCGCGGGATCTCGCCCGGCACGCTCGCGCCCGCTTCCACCACCAGCGCATCGGCCTCGTCGGGAGCGGCGAGGATCGTGAGCGGCACGCCCACGAGGTTGTTCAGATTGCCGCTCGTCGCGTGCACCTGATAGGTCGTGGCCAGCACCGCGCGGATCATTTCCTTGGTGCTGGTCTTCCCGCTCGAGCCGGTTATCGCCACCACCGGGCTCCCGGGCGCGAGCAGCCGGCGCCGCGCGCGCGCCAGGTCGCCGAGCGCGGCGAGCGTGTCCGTCACCTCGAAGTACGGCAGGCCGTCCACCGGCGGCGTTCCGCGGCGCACCACCGCGGCCGCCGCGCCTTTGGCCCTGGCCTGATCGAGAAACGCGTGGGCGTCGAAGCGCTCGCCCTTGAGGGCCACGAACAGGGTGCCGGACGTCAGATCTCGGGTGTCCGTGGCAACCCTGCCGAAGCTGAGCTTGCCCGGTGCGCGCACGCCGAGCGCTTCCGCCACTCGCGCGCTCGTCCACAGGGTCACGAGGCCCCCAGCTCCTTCACGATGGCCCGCTCGTCGAACGGCTGCTTCTCCGTCCCGATCACCTGGTAGGTCTCGTGCCCCTTCCCGGCGAGGAGAATGGTGTCGCCCGGTCGTACCAGGTGTAGCGCGTGGGCGATGGCGCGGCGGCGGTCGCCCTCTCGGGTGTGGGGCTTGGCCCGCATTCCAACCTCCACGTCGTCGAGGATCTTCTCCGGATCCTCGGTGCGGGGATTGTCCGACGTGACGATCGCGATGTCCGCGAGCCGCACGGCCACGGTGCCCATCGGGGCCCGCTTGCCTCGGTCGCGATCGCCTCCCGCACCGAACACGACGATGAGCCGGCCCTGGGTGAGGGGGCGCAGCGTCTCGAGCGCCCGCTCCAAGGCGTCGGGCGTGTGGGCATAATCGCGCAGTACGGTACACGGGCGCTCGGCAATCCGCTCCATCCGGCCCGGGACCTGCGGCGCGCCCGTCAACCGCTCGGCGACGGTCTCGACCGGGACGCCCAGCCCCCAGGCGCACGCCGCCACACCAAGCGCGTTGGCCACGTTGAAGCGGCCGAGCAGCGGCAGCCGCACTTCCGCGCTACCCATGGGGGTGACGAGCTCGAAGCGGGCTCCAGTTGCGTCGAGAACCACGCGCCGCGCGGTCACTTCGCCCCCGCGTTCGCCGAACGTCACCCGGCGGTGCTCGCGCCGCAGTCTGACCCACGCGGGATCGTCGGCGTTCACCACTTCGAGGCCGTCGGGGGCGATGAACTGCACGAGCTTCGCCTTGGCCCGGAAATAGTCTTCCAGGGTCTTGTGATAGTCGAGGTGGTCGCGCGTCAGGTTGGTGAAGACGGCGGCGCGGAACACGAGGCCATCCACGCGTCCCTGATCGAGGCTGTGGGAGGAGACCTCCATCGCCGCGCCGCGCGCGCCGCGCGCGACCAGGGCAGCCAGCGTCGCCTGGAGATCGATCGGCCCGGGCGTGGTGAGGTTCCCGGCCTCGCTCGGCACCGGCTCGCCCGCCGGATCGAACGCGCCCAGCGTGCCGATCGAGCCCGTCGGCTCGAGCGCCGAAAGTACGTGTCGCAGCAGGGTGACCGACGTAGTCTTGCCGTTTGTGCCCGTGACGCCTACGAGGTCGAGCTTCGCGCCGGGACGGTCGTACCACGCCTCCGCGGCGACCGCGGCGGCGCGCCGCCCGTCGCGCACCAGGATCTGCGGCAGGTCCACCGGTTGCTCGCGCTCGACCAGCGCGGCCGCGGCACCCCGCTCGCGCGCGGCCGTGACGAACTCGTGCCCGTCGCGCACCGATCCGTGCACGGCGCAATACAGCATGCCTCGCTCCACCTTCCGGCTGTCGGCCGTGAGGCCCGTGATGTCGGGCCAGGTGTGCAAGTCGGGCATTTCGACGAGGAGCTGTGCGCGCTCGAGGGCGGCGACCACTCCCTGCAGGCGGTTCATCGCCGCGGCCCGCGCGCGGGAGCGGACCCGCGCGCTCGGACCCGGTCACCGGCATGTGGGTCGGCGAACAGCGTCACCATCGAGCCCGCGGCCGCGCTGTCCCCCGCCGCCGGCCAGGTGTGCTCCGCGACGCCCCAGCCGCGCAGCGCGACGCGGAACCCGCGCCGATGCAGGGTGCGCACGGCCTCGCGCATTCCGAAACCGGCTACGTCGGGGACGGCCCGGCGCGGCCCGGCGCCGGCGCTATCCGGTTGATAGGGCCAGGGGACCACGTAGGGTACCAGGCCGCCATCGTCGTCTGCGGGCGCGGCCGCGGCGCGCGGCGCCGCGGTCGAGAGCCGGGCCCGGTCGAGCGCCACCGTGCGGGCCGAGAGCGCCTGCTCGAGCATCGAGCGGGTCACCGGCGCGGCCGTCTGGGCGGCGAAGTAACTCCCTTTGTGCGGGTTGTCGATTTTTACGACGAGCACGAGCTGCGGCTGGTCGGCGGGGAACAGCGCGGCAAACGAGGCGGTGTACTCACCCGCGGCGTAGCGCCCGTTCACGACGCGGCGCGCCGTGCCGGTCTTCGCCGCCACGGGAAAGTTGGTGAGCGCCGCTTCGGTTCCGGTGCCGCGCTCCACGACGCCGCGCAGCAGGCTCCGCAGCGCCACCGCCACCTCGCGGGAGACGACGCGGCGCACCGGCTCCGGGCGATGCCGGTAGCGCATGCTCCCGCCGGGATTACGTACCTCGCGAATCAACGTGGGCTGGAGCAGCAGACCGTCGTTGGCGAGCGCTCCATACGCCATCGCCACCTGAATGGGGGTGACCGATAGCTCGTAGCCCATGGCGAGGCTCGCCGCGCTGGGGCGGCTCCACTCGGACGGCGGCCGCAGGCGTCCGGTGGCCTCGGCGGGAAACTCGATCCCCGTCAAGGCTCCGAACCCGAAGTCCCGCAGCGCCGTATACTGCTCCGCCGGAGTGAGCCGCGACGCGAATTTCGCGATGGCGATGTTGCTGGAGACGCGGATCGCGTCGGCCAGGGTCAGCGAGGGCTGCGGCTCATCGTCGGTGATCGTCCGACCCAGCACACGCCACTTGCCTCCTTCCCCCGACACGTGGTCGGTGGGCGACACGCGGCGCAGCGAGAGCAGAGCGGCGGCGGCGAAGATCTTCGCCAGCGAGCCGGGCTCGAACGTGTCGGTGAAGGCGCTGGGGCGCGCGCTGCCGTCCCGCTGGCGCGACGCGAGGGCCAACACGTCCCCGGTCCCGGGGTCGAGCATCACGACGTCTCCGCCGTCCGCATCCATGCGTCGCAGCGCGTCGTCCAGCGCCCGCTGCGCGATCTCCTGCAGCTCCGCGTCGAGGGTGAGCACGACATCGAGCCCCGGCACCGGCGGGGCGATCACCCGCGCCGGCGACTCGTACTCGCGACCGGCGCGGTCCTTCAGCACGACCGCCGCCCCGGCACGGCCCGCCAGCAGGGTATCGAGGGTCCGCTCGAGTCCGGATGCGCCCAGGCCGTCATCCCCCAGGCGGCCGATGGTCGCGCGCGCGACGGAGGGATCGGGATAGAACCGGTTCGGCACCGGCTCGAGATGTACGCCTCGCACGCTCCGCAGGGGCTGCACCTCGAGCGCGCTGTACGGCCCCGCGAAGTAGGCGTACCGCCGGCGCAGCGACTGCTGCCAGGTCGGCGCCGTCAGGCCGAGCCGCCGGCTGATGAGGGCCCCGTCGGCCGCCGGGTCGCGCAGCTCGTTGGGCGCGATGCCCACGTGGTAGGTCTCCTGCGTCACGGCGAGCGGCGTGCCGTGGCGATCGTACAGCGCGCCGCGGCGCGCCTGCAGCACGATCCGCTCGGTGCGCTGCGCCTGCGCCTCCTCCGCCCAGCGGCGGCCATGAAGGATCTGCACCTGCGCCGCGCGACCCACCAGCAAGGCCAGGCCGAGGAGCACTCCGAATTGCACGACCTGGATGCGGACCGCGGGCCTCGCCATTCGCTAGCGCGACCCGCTGGGTGCGGGAACGAGGACGATCTCGCTGTCGCTCGGCAGGTGCAGACCGAGCCGCGCCTGGGCGCGCGGCACGAGCACGGCGCGGCTCTCCGCGGCGCGGATGCGGCGCTCGAGATCGGCGCGATGGCCGTCCAGGTTGGCGCGCCGGGCGCGCAGATCGGCGAGCTCGCGGGCCGCGCGGATCGCGGCCGTCTGGCGGGCGTACACCAGCCACGTGGTGACCAGGAAGGCCACGAGCCAGAGGGCGACCCAGTGACGGCCTTTAGCGCGCGCCATCGGCCTCCGTCACCTCGAAAGCGCGGAGCTGCGCCGAGCGGGCCCGCGGGTTGTCGCGCACCTCGGCGGGCCCCGGCCGGATGGGCTTGCGTGTGAGCAGGCGACCCAGCGGGCGCCCGCGGCAGGTGCAGACGGGTTGCCGCGGCGGGCAGACGCACGACCGGCTCCACTCGCGGAACGCATGCTTCACGATGCGGTCCTCGCCCGAATGGTAGGTGATCACCGCCATGCGGCCGCCGGGCGCGAGCGTGGCGCGAAGCGCCGGCAGCGCGAGCTCGAGCTGCTCGAGCTCCTGGTTCACGACGATCCGCAGCGCCTGGAACAGCCGGGCGAAGTCGGACGGCCCCGATCGCGGGCCGCGCGCCTCGCGAATCGCGTTCACGAGATCGTCGCTCGTCCCGAAGGGAGCCGTGGCGCGCCGCCTCACAATGGCCCGGGCCAGGCGGCGCGCGCGTGGCTCGTCCGCGAGCTCGGCGAACGCGTCGGCCAGCCGCGCTTCGGGCCAGGTGTTGAGGAGGTCCGCGCCCGTCACGCCATGTCCCGCCGCCATCCGCATGTCGAGCGGTGCCCCGGGACGAAAGGTAAACCCCCGGACATCGCTATCGAGCTGGTGGGACGAGAGACCCAGATCGAGGAGGATGCGGTCGGGGCGGAAGGTCTCGATCGTGCCCAGCACCTTGGCCGACCCGAAGGGGCCGGTCGAATACCGGATCCCCGTGTCGCCCAGGCGGGCGCGCGCCGCCGCGACCGCTTCGGGATCGCGGTCCACCGCGAGCACCTCGGCACCGAGCTCGCGGAACACCGCCGCGTGGCCGCCGCCGCCGACGGTTGCGTCCACGACGCGGCGGCCGCCCGTCGTCCAGTCGCGCACGGCATCGGCCAGGACCGGAACATGGTAGTTGGAGGTCACTGCCCTCCCGAAAAAAACGAAAGCCCCGCCTGCCGTGGCAGGCGGGGCCGGGTGCGTCGTCCCGCGAGGCGGGTTCAGGCGGGGCTGACGGGGCTCGAACCCGCGACCTCCGGTGTGACAGACCGGCACTCTAACCAGCTGAGCTACAGCCCCCTGCGACGGAGGGTGGCAATATAGGCCCGTGCGGAAGTCAATTCAATGCCTCAGAAATTCTTGCACTTGAATTGCTTCTTCACCTGCGGCATCACCGCTTCGAACTTCGCGACGTTCTGCAGCATCTGGTTCGCCGTGGGCGGATGCACCCGGGCGCCGAAGACCAGCGCCTCTTTCGTCCGCGCGAGACGATCGTTGATCGCCTTCGCCTCGGTGCAGCTCTTGGACTTGACCATCGCGCTGTACGGCCCCGACAGTGACGCGACCGACGAAACCCCGTACCAGAAGCTCGCCTGCAGCCGGATCTGCTGGCGCGGCCCGAGGGTGTCCGCCGGCGTGCGCGTCGCCACGAGCTGCAGCAGCTGGTCGAGCCACGGGTACGCGCGATCGTACGCGCCCGCCTGCGCCAGCTTCGATCCGGCGGTCAGCATGAACACGGACGCGCTCAGGCGGTCGCTCGAGTCGGGAGAAGTCAGCGCGGGAGCGAGGTACGCCTTCGCGCTGTCGATGCGGCCGGCGAACGCGTTGCGGAGCGCGTGTAGCGCGGCCGTGTCGCTCTTGAGCTTGTTGGCCTGGGCCGTGTCGTAGGTGGCGCCCTCGACGATGCCCCGGGCGACCAGCAGCGACCCCTTCACGTCGCTCGGGTCGATCTTCAGGGACTGCTTGTAGGCCCACACCGACGAGTCCTTCTGGCCCTTCAAGTCGTAGGCTGACCCGAGCGCTTTCCAGAACGCGGCGGACTTGGAGAAATTCGCTATGGCGGTGCGGCTGAAGAAGAGGAGCGCCTGGGTGTCCGCGACCTGTTGCGCGGCACCGAGCGCGGCCTTGAGGAATGTACTGTCCCTGGCCTTGCTGGAGTCGATCTTGATCTGCTGTACAAAACCGTCCAGGGTGCAGCGCCACAGCTCTCCCTCGATGCAGATCCGCTGCCGGCTCTCGATGAACCGCTGCTCGTTCGGGTTCTTGGCGAGGCCGTCGTCGAGGAGCGCCTTCGCTTGCGCATACCGCCTCTGCTGGCGCAGCAGCTCCACGATGCCGAGCCGCAGCTGGGTGTTGTGCGGCTCACCCGAAAGCTCGTGGACCAGGGCGTCGATCGCCTTGAGCGTGTCGCCCTTCTGCTGATAGATGTGGCCGATGTTCTCCCACGCGGTGGCGTTGAGGGAGTCGCCTTTGGTGGCGCGCTGATACGCCGCCAGCATGCTGTCCAGCGGCATGTGCTGCGCCTCGTACACGGTGGCGATGCAGATCTGCGCGGCCGGGAGGTTTGGCTCGATGGCCAGCGCCTTGCGGGCGGCGTCCAGCGACTTCGCGAACTGGCTCTTTTTCCGCTGGTCATCGCATTCACGCGCCTGCTCGGCCGCGCGGACGAGGTTGTTGAGACGCTGCGCGATCGCCTCGCCCACGGACGCCGCGGTGCCGGGGTTGCTGACCGACACCGTGAAGAGCGAGGCCAGGCCCGAGCTGCCGATGTCCCGTACGCGGATGGTCGCCGTGATGGTGCCGCCGCTGCGTTCCAGCGTCCCGCTCGTATACCCATTCACCGAGAGGAAACGCCCCAGCTGGTTCGCCTGCGTCTCGTCGAGCAGCACGTCGCACGTGTAATCCGAGGCTTTGAGCGCCTCGCACAGCTTCGCCTTGGGAATGACCTGGATCTTATACTTCGCCATCGAGCCGAGCTTCTCACGCGCCACGTCCATCACCGCGATGCTGAAGGCGGAGTCGGCCGGCGTCTTCACCATGAGCGGCAGGACGAGCAGCTTCTCGGTGGGTTGTTGTGGCTGGTAGGAAACCTGTGCCGGAGCGGCGGTGGCGATGCACCCCCACCCGACGACCCATCGCAGCACTCTCACACGCGCAGTCCTCACGTTTCGGTCTGATACCCCAATGGGCGAAGAGGGATTCGAACCCCCGACTTCCTGCGTGTAAGGCAGGCGCTCTGAACCAACTGAGCTATTCGCCCGTCGTACGGCGGATCCTACTACAGGGCGAGGCCTACCGGAAAGAAAACGCAGTACCCGAGTACAAGCAGAATCGGTGCGGCCGTCGTCGAGCCTTGGTGCAGCAGCCAATATCCGGTCGCGAGCGCCGCCACGGCTGCGGCCAGGAACAGCCAGTTTCTCGGTCCGAAATGCAGGCGCGAGCGTGTCAGACCCTGGTCGGACATAAGGGCAGGAGTTTACGCGGCAATGCCAATATCGTCAAGCAGTTGGCGCGTCGTCCTCGGGCAGCGTCCACCCCTCGTCGAGCAACGCCCGGCGCGCCCGGTCGCGCCGGCGGCGCAGCCGCACCAGCCAGATGAGCACGATTCCCAGCGCCGCCCAGAACAGCCCGACGGCGCTGGCCCAGCCGAGCCAGCCGTAGCGCGATGCGACGTCGCGCTGCCACCGGACCTCGAAGTCGCCCTCCGTCAGATGGTAGGTGTGACGCAGCGCCAGGTCGAGCGTCGCGTCGCGCGTCAGGTTATCGATGAGGGGCTCCAGCCCGTGCCCGCCGCCCCACCGCTCGAGCAGCAGCACCGCCGTGGTCGCGAGCGCGTAGGCGGTCGCCGCGTCCGGCCGGTCGCCGCGAAGCATCCGGTCCAGCTCGTCCAAGTCGAGCTGCGCGCCGCGCGCCACCTGCCAGTTCAACCGCAGCGCGTCCAAGCGGTCCCATTCCCCGGCCGCCACCGCCGCGTACCCCTCCTCGAACCACAGTGGCAACGGCCGGCGCACCCGTGCGCGCAGCGCCAAATGGGCGAGCTCGTGTCGGAGAGCGGTCGACAGACCCACGCTCGGACGGTCGGACAGCAGTACGACCGTGCCGCGATCCGGGAACGCCGCGCCCTCGCTCCAGCTCGGCAGGCGACCGGCCGTGAGCGAATCGAACGTGGCGCGCGTGGGAGCGAGAATGACGCGGATGGGACGGTCGGGCAGCGGCCCGACGCCGGGAAACGGCGCGGCGCCGTCGACGGCCTGGGCGAGCGCGAGGGCGAGGGCTTGCTGCCCCGGCCAGGCTACCGCCGTCACGCGGCCCACCACGACGCCCACCGGCGGTCCGCTCTGCAACAGGAGCCAGACGAGGCCTAGGTGCGCGGTGGCTCCTGTCCCTGGAGCGCGAGGGCCAGCGTGTCCTGACACTTCTTGCCCCAGGGATTGAACTTGTTCGCCTTGAACCCCTCGTCCCACGCGCGCTTCGCCTGGTCCTGGTCACCGCCGAACCAGTACGCGCGCCCCAGCTCGTAGTAGGCCTCGATCAGGTTCGGCCCGAGCTTGAGGGTTTTCTGGAAGAACGTCTGGGCGTCTTCGTACATCTCGCGCTGCAGGTACACGAGCCCGAGATAGAAGTGGGCGTAGAGCGTCGCCTTCTTGTCGTTGTCGAGCCGGATGGCCTTCGACAGATGCTCGATCGCCTCGCCGAAGATGCGCTTCTTCAGGCAGATGTACCCGACGTTGATGCGGGCGAGCGAGTTCGCCGGCTCTTTCATGAGGACCTTTTGAAAGGTGCCAAGCGCGTCGTCGTAGTCCTCGTGCAGCATCTGCGCCCAGCCGAGCAGCGATTCGGCCTGAGTCTCTCCGGGAGATAGCTGCAGCGCCTTCTGCAGGGCCTGGATCGCGCCGGCGTAGTCCCCGAGCGAGATGAGGCTCCACCCCTTCTCGATGAAGGTCGAAGCGCCGATGTGGTCGGCGTGCACCGCTGGGCGGGTGCCGGTGAACTCCGGCGCCGACGCTTCCGCCGTCGAGGCGGCGACCTGCTTGAAGCGGTCCACCAGCTTGCGGACTTCTTCCTTGAGGGCCGAGAGCTCGCCGATGAGCGAGTCGACCTGCTTGAAGTAGGCGATGATCTCGCGCTTCACGGCCTCGCGCTCGGCGCCGCCCGTCACCGTCTCGAGGCGACGCGCGATCTCCTCGTACTGGGATCGCAGGGCCGGGAGCGGGCTGTTGACCATCAGGTTTTCGCGGGCTCCCGGACCGCCGTCTCGAGCGCGAGCTTTTCCTTGGAGTTGAGCAGGCGCGCCGTGTTCAGCACGATGATCGTCCGCCCGTCCTTCACCACCAGGCCGGTGATGTATTCCGCCGCGAGGCCCTTCACGATCGACGGGGGCGAGGTGATTTCGGGGGCCGCGACCTGCAGCACTTCGGTGACCGCGTCCACGATGATGCCCAGCTTGCCGCCCTCCCACTCGAGGATCACGGTGCGCGTGTCCTCGCGCAGCGGCGCGGGTGCGCTGAGCCGCTTGCGGAGATCGATGAGCGGCACGGCGACGCCCTGGTAGCGCAGCACGCCCTCGAGGAAATCGGGCGCCTTGGGCAGCGGCGCGGGGGCCTCGTAGCGGAGGATCCGCTCGACCTGAAAGATGTTGAACGCCAGATCCTGGCCGGCCACCTTGAAGGTCACGAGTTGGACGTCGTCGCCTGTGGTCATCCGATCTGATCTCCCAGGGCGTCGAGGTCGAGGATCGGCACGAGGGCGCCGCGGCGGCGCGCCACCCCCGACGCCCACGGCAGCGACTCGCCCCGCGGCACCGGCAGCGGGGCCTCGCGCACCACATCGTCGGCGTCGTCCACCTCCAGCGCCACGAAGCGGGTCCCTTCCCCCGCCCCGAGCGTGACGAGCACCGTGGCGCGGCCCCGCTCTGGGGGCGGGGTGCGCTCGCCCAGCAGCGCGCCGAGATGCACGACCGGCACCAGGCGCCCGCGCAGCGGCGTGAGCCCGCGCATCGCCGGCAGAGCGCGCGGCACGTCGAGCACCTCGGCCAGGTCGCCGACCTCGAGCACCCGGGCGAGCGGCAGCCCGTACGACTTGCCTTCGACGCGCACGAGTAAGTAGCCCCGGCTCACGACATTCCCACCCTGAAGGGTGGGCCCGATGAAGCACGATGCTGAAGCATGTCGGCGTCCTTTAGGACTGTGCCCTGCCGGGCCCAGGCTTCAGCCTGGGGACGCGTCATGTTGGCCCCCCGATGCCCGCCCCGCGTGCTACGAGCGCGCGGTCGATTCGCTCCGCGATTTCGCTCAGGGGATAAACCGCGTCCACGCCGCCGAGCTGCACGGCGGCCGTCGGCATGCCGGCGATCACCGCCGAGTCTCGGTCCTGAGCGATCCCGCCGCCGCCGGCCGCGCGGATCGCGCGCACGCCCTCCGCGCCGTCGCGTCCCATCCCAGTGAGCACGACGCCGAGGCTGTGGGCGCCGAACACCTGGGCCACGGAGCGAAACAGCGGGTCGGCCGCGGGGCGAACGCCCCACACGGGCGGCTCCCGGTCGAGCGCGATCGTGGGGCCGTCGGGCGCGCGCAGCACCCGCATATGATAATCGCCCGGCGCCACGTACGCCGTGTCGGCGACCACGGGCGCGCCGTCGTCGGCCTCGACCACGCGCAGCGCGGACAGCGAATCGAGCCGCTCGGCGAGGGAGCGGGTGAATTTGGGCGGCATGTGCTGGACCACGAGCACGGCGGCGCCGCGTCCGGTTGGGAGACGCGGGATCACCTCGGCGAGGGCGCGGGGTCCGCCGGTGGACGCGGCGACGGCTACGGCGAACCGCGCGCGCGCCCGCAGCCCGGCTTCGGGGGCGCGCCGCGCCGGGGCGGGCGGCCGCGCCATGACGGATACGTGGGACACGTCGGCCGCGAGGGCGCGGCGCACCGCGGCGCGCAGCTCCGGGCCGATGCGCAGCAGCGCCGCGCGGTTCGCTTCGTCGGGCTTGGCGACGATTTCCATCGCGCCGAGCTCGAGGGCGCGAATCGCCGCGCCCGTGCCCGGGCCGGCGTGCGCGCTCACGACCACGATGGGGCGCGGCGTCTCCGACATGATGTAGCCGATGGCCCCCAGGCCGTCGAGCTCGGGCATCTCGAGGTCCATCGTGACCACGTCGGGGTCGAACTGGTGGACCTTGCGGACGGCGTCGAAGCCGTCGCGCGCCGTCGCCACCACGCGGAACTCGCCCGCCCCGGCGATGCCCTCCGCCCCGGCCAGGACGTCGCTCAGCACGCGCCGCATCAGCGCGCTGTCGTCCACCACCAGGACGTTGGGCCGGCGGTCAGAGGACGATGGCATCGGCACCCACCGACCGGACTTCCACCCGGCCGTCCGCCACGAAGAACCGCACCGAGCGTCCCGCGCCGCCCCCCACGGCTTCCCGCATGACGGGGATCCCGGCTAGGCGCAGCACGGCGCGCGCGGCGGCGACGTTGCGCTCGCCCATTTGCACGGACCCAGGGGTCATGAGCTGGGCGAACATGCTCGCCCCGCCGGCCAGCTTGGCGACGAGGTGGCGCGGCTCGGCGCCGAGCGCCGTGAGCCCCTCCACCAGGAGCGGCACGGCGGTCTCGGGAAACTTGGCGAGGTTGGTGACGTCGCGGGCCAGGCTCTTCGACGGAAGGAGGATGTGGGCCATGGCGCCCGCGCCGACATTCGGGTCGTGGAGCATGATCGCCACGCACGACCCGAGCCCGAGCGTGACGATAACGACATTGCCACGCTCGGCGGCCCAGTCGGCGACCTTGACGATCCGCTCCTTCGGCGGGGACGGATCCTTTCCTTTCCTCGTCACGTGCCGGCCCTGCTGTAGATCCGCTCGCGCGGCTCTTCCAGCACGAGGCGCTCGCGCGCCGGGCCGAACAGCGTCTCGACCTTGCCCAACAGCAACAGGCCGCCCGGCGCGAGCGCCTCGGCGAAGAGCGAGAAGAGGCGCTCTTGCATCGCCCGGTCGAAGTAGATCACGACGTTGCGGCACACGATCAGGTCGTAGGGCGGCGCGGGCGCCGGCTCGCTCGTCAGGTCGTGCTTCAGCACGCGCACAATGCGGCGCAGCTCCGGCAGCGGCCGGCGTGGCGTCTCGGGAGTGAAGTAGCGACGCACCAGCTCGGGCGGCATCTCCGTGAACGCGGGCTCGGCATATTCGGCGGTCTCGGTGCGCTCGAGGCTGGTCCGATCGATATCGGTCGCGTCCACGCGGCCCCGCGGGAAGAGGGTCGCCTGGCCGAGCCGGCGGGCCGCTTCCGCGAGGGCGACGGCGACCGTGTAGGGCTCTTCGCCCGACGCGCAGCCGGCCGACCAGGCGCGGATCTCGCCGCGGCGCGCCTTCCAAAGCGCGTCGAGCCACGGCTCGAGCGCGCGCCACGTCTCGGCGTTGCGGAAGAATTTGGTGACGTTGATCGTGAGCGCGTCGAGCAGCAGGTCGTACTCGTGCGCGTCCTCGTCGAGCAGCCGGGCGTAGTCGTCGAAGGTGTGGACGCCGCGCGCGCGCATCCGCACGGCGATGCGGCGGCGCAGGCAGCGGTCCTTGTAGGAATCGCACGCGAGGCCGCGCGCCCGCGTGACCTTCCGCGTGAGCGCCCGGAACCCCCGCTCGTCCTGCTCCGACGTCACGACAGCGCGCTCAACGTGTCCAGATTGGCCTTGACGAGCTCGTGCTTCGGGTTGATCTCGAGCGCCTTGCGCCACAGCTGGGCCGCGAGCTCACGGCTGTTCCGCTTGTAGGCGATGTTCCCGAGCTTGAAGTACACGTCGTCCCCCAACTCGGGGGCGAGCTCGATCGCGCGACTGTACGCCTCCCACGCCTCGTCGTAGCGCGAGCCGCGGTAGGCCAGATCCCCCAGGTTCTTGGACAGCTGGGGGAGCGAGGGCTCGTTTTTGCGCGCGGCGCGCACCAGATCCTCCGCACCGGTCAGGTCGCCCGACAGCTCCTTCAAGACCGCGAGGTTGTTCTGCAGCGCCGCGTGCGAGGGGTACGCTTCCGCTCCTTCATCCGCCAGATCCTGCGCCTGCTCGAATTCTCCCGCCCCCGCCGCGGCGAGCGCGCGCGCCCAGAACCAGGCCGGCGGCGGCGCCTTCCCGAACAGCTCCCGCGCGCGGTCGAGCCGGCCGGCGGCGCCGCCGTAGTCGCCACGCTTCAACGCCACCACACCCCAGCCGAGATACACCTTCGCGTCGGTGCGCGCGCGCGACGCCGCTTCTCCATATGAGGCTTCCGCCTCGTCCAGCCGCCCCAGCTGCTCGTATGCGAAGCCGAGGTTGTGGAACACCGCCGGCCGGCCGCCGCCCTTCTCCGCGGCCTGACGCAGCGCCTCCATCGCTTCGCGCCAGCGCGCCTGTTTGAGCGCCACGAGCCCGATGTAGAAGTGGGCATTCGCCTCTCCCGGGCGCAGCTCGGCCACGCGCCGGAACTCGCGCGCCGCCTCGTCCAGCATTCCCGTCTTGTAGAACGCGACGCCCAGGTTGCGGTGCTCTTCCACCCGCGCGTCGGTGATCTGGGCGTCCGCGGGAGACGCGGTGCGCCCCGCGCGATGCACGAACCCCGCGGTGATCAGGCCGTACAAGGCCTTCCCGATCTCGAACTCGCCCAACCCCGAGTCTTCGATCACCTGGTTCACGTCGCGCGATCCGTCGAGCAGCGGCAGGATGCGCTGCTGCGTGTCCGTGAGGTTGGCCTCGCTGATGGCGAGGCGGTCCTTGTCCAACACGAAGATCAGGTCGAATGAGGGGATCTTCTTTTCGATCAGGCTCCACTCGTCCACCCGGCGCGCTCCCTCGAGGAGCAGCGACTCGGGGGTGATGGAGACGAGAAAGTCCTGGCGCTCGGGGCGGACGTCGGCCTCGAAATTGAAGGTGCCCTGCGTCCAGGTGAACAGGTAGTACACCGACTCCTCGATCTGCACGCGCATATAGCGCTCGAGATCCGCCTGACTGATCACGGCCATCCCGACCATGACCTCGCCCAGCTTCTTGCCGTGCTCCTTGGTCTGCCGCTGCACCGCCGCTTCGAGTTGGCTTTGGGTGATTTTGCCGTGCTTCACCAGGATGTCGCCCAGCCGGTCGCGCCGATTCACGATCGACGCGTAGCAGATGCGCCCCTTCTCGAAGTAGATGTAGCCGAAGTTCGACCGGTCGGCGATGGACAGGCATCCGGTCTTTTGCCCCAACGC
>WNFP01000966.1_pt1 | contig 40013 bp, 26 predicted proteins | sample 5400201 | NCBI WGS metagenome assembly WNFP01 (sample SAMN13153355, study PRJNA577476) | soil metagenome | isolation source: 115 cm saprolite under Madrone tree | place: USA:California | collected 2016-06-14 | reverse complement strand
AGGACAGTCTACACGGCGACTAGTAGCGGGCCGCAAGCTCCCCGGCCATGGTCTACGACTGTTACTGTAGATCATTACAATTCCGGCAGCACGCAGGTGTTTGCTCGCGACAAGCATTATTTCAATGGCAGTGGACTTTCGTCATTATTTTCGTCTTCGCTCCGTGATTCCCGCTTTGATCAGTATCCGGCCTGGACTGATGGCCGCGAATACATGACCGAAGCGATAGACCCGAGTGGCAGTGGCACTACCGTACTGAGGCGCGTTGAAGAGACTTGGCGGCAGCGCGCGCTCGTTTCATGGTGGACAGCCAGTGCCGATACGGCTCCACCCAACGACCCACGAATCAGTCAAACCGTGCGTACCATAGAACCGGGCGGCGCAAATCTTGTCGCCCAGCAGACCTTCGGCTACGACGACACCGTCCCCTATAACAATCGCAACGACTTCAGGGAATACGACTATGGCAGTGGCGCGCCCGGCGCGCTCGCGCGGGAGACGAGCACGACTTATGTTACATCTGCTAACTACACCGACGCAGTTGCCGGAGCACATCTGCGGAGTCTACCTGCTCAGGTTTCGGTTTTCGACTCTGGCGGCGTTGAGCGCGCGCGAACGGTTTCCGAATACGATAACTATGCTCCTGACGCCAATCACGCCGGCTTGATGGACCGATCCGGCATTAGTGGATTCGATTCCTCGTTCTCTACTTCATACCCAACTCGCGGTAACGCGACCGCTGCGACCCACTTTCTGCTGACAAATGGCTCGGTCACTGGGTCGATCACCACCTACGTTCAATATGACATAGCGGGCAATTTGGTGAAGGCAATCGACGCGCGCGGTTACGCCACGACGCTTGATTTTAGCGATCGCTTTGGCGCGCCGGATGGCGAAGCACGAAGCAATAGCGGCGCGGCGGAGTTGGGGGCACAGTACACCTACGCATTTCCAACGCTCGTCACGAATGCATTGGGTCATACAGCTTATGCACAGTTTGACTACTACCTGGGACGCCTGGTCGATGGCGAAGATGCAAACGGTGTGGTTGCTAGCGGCTATTACAATGACGCTCTTGATCGACCGACGCAGGTGATTCGCGCCGCCAATCAAGGCACGAGCGTTAAGAGCCAGAGCACATTTAGCTACGACGATCAGAATCATGTTATCACCACGACCAGCGACCAGAACAGTTTCAATGATACCAATCCGCTCAAGAGTCAGGTTGTTTACGACAACCTGGGCCGGACAACTGAAAAACGCCAATATGAGACCGCCAATGACTATATCTCGGTAAGGCAAGCTTACGATTCACTTGGTCGCAGCTACCAGACTTCGAACCCATTTCGTGCGGGCGACACGATTCTCTGGACGACAACCGGCTACGATGCGCTCAGCCGTGTCATCTCGATCACGACACCGGACAATGCCGTCATAACTACTTCGTACAATGGCAACACGGTTACCGTTACCGATCAAACGGGCAAACAACGCAAGAGTGTAAGCGATGGGCTGGGAAGGCTGGCTCAGGTGTACGAAGATCCGAGCGGCTTGAATTACGGGACCAGTTATACCTATGACGTGATCGACAATCTGTTAACAGTAACTCAGGGCACTCAGCCGCCCAGGAGTTTCATATACGACTCATTGAAGCGACTGGGTTCAGCGACTAATCCAGAAAGCGGCAGGGTTGATTATCAGTACGACGAGAACGGCAATACTAAGGTCAAGACCGATGCGCGCGGCGTGTCGGCGCATTTCTCATACGATGCGCTCAATCGCGTGACACGGCGCTGGTACAACGGTTCGACCTCGTTGGATCAAGTGAACAACAACGTTCCCACACTGCCCAGCGGCGTAGCAGCGAGCGATGAAGTGTCCTACTTTTACGACTCTCAGAGCTTGCCGCCGGGAGCGCCGCCCGGCTTCTCGCCCGGTTATTCTATCGGACGCTTGGTCGCTACGGTGTACAGCACAGCCAGCAGCTCGGGTGATTATCACGGCTATGATGCGGCGGGCCGCCCAGTGCTGAAGATTCAGCAAACCGGAGGAGTAAACTATCCAGTCAGCGCGATCTACAACCTTGCCGGCGCGATCACTACCGAGGGTTATCCATCAGGACGAACGGTGACTTACGGTTACGATGGTGCAGGTAGGACGAACAGCACCGCGGGCAATCTTGGTGATGGCAACCCACGCTCTTACTCAACCGGAATAATTTATTCGCCATTCGGCGGTCTGGCGAAAGAGCAGTTCGGGACGGCGATACCCGTTTACAACAAGCTCTTTTACAACTCGCGCGGCCAACTGGCTGAGATTCGCGAGAGTACCAGCTACACCGGCCCGACGGATACCAATTGGAACCGTGGCGCGATCATCAACGACTATAGCAATAATTGCGGCGGCCTCTGCTCGGGCCAGAGCATGACCGACAATAACGGCAACCTTAAGAAGCAGGAAAACTACGTTCCCGACAACGACCAGATCTCGACCTATTCCACTTTCACTGCCGCTTTCACTTACGACAGTCTGAACCGGCTGCAAGCGGCCAATGAATCAAAGTATCTAAACGGATCTCCAAACGGTACTCCTACCTACAGTCAAAGCTACACTATCGACCGCTGGGGTAACCGTACGATCAGTCAGGCCACGGGAGGCCTCAATGGCTTGCCGTTTAATGTTGACCCGAGCACGAATCGTTTGACTCCTCCCAGTGGTTACACGATGACTTACGATTCAGCAGGCAATCTTACAAACGATACCTACACCGGCCAGGGCCAGCGCAACTACGATGCCGAGAATCGGATGACGCAGGCCTGGGCCAGCGGCCAGTGGCAGAGCTATACATACGACGGAAATGGCCAAAGAGTGCGGCGCAACGCCTATGGCACTGAGACCTGGCAAGTCTATGGTTTGGGCGGTGAGTTGCTCGGCGAATACCGAGCGAACGGAGCGGCTTCCACGCCCCAAAAGGAATACGGTTACCGCAATGGCCAGATGCTAATTATTGCTACTGCACCATCGGGCTTGGCCGCGAACAAACCGTCTGACACAAAAACCGAAGCAGTAGCCGCCGCGTTGCCAGCATCCGCTACAGGCACGGCAGCGGCGGCGCAGTCATTCGATTTGCTGGCTTCCATTAAAGGTCTTGTGTTGCGATCGTCAGGCATTAAGAACGGCACCACAGCGAGCACCGAAGCCGTCTCCGATACTTCTACATCTCTTTACGGACCGGCTTTCCCGTATTCTTCTCTTAGCCACACAGCCCTTCCGCTGATGCTACAATCCGGCTCGCCCAAGATCGCCTTCGCCAGTAACGGTGACGGCAGCGCCCAGATTTACTCCATGAATACAGACGGTAGTGGGCTCTCGCGCCTAACGAACGACGTAGCCAATGATGAGGCTCCTAACTGGTCGCCTAATAACTCCCGCATTGTGTTTCAGAGCGACCGCGACAATCTATTCAGCGGCATAGCAGATATCTATGTGATGAACTGGGACGGCAGTGGACAGACTCGCTTGACCAGCGACCCGGCTGACGACAGCGCACCGGTCTGGTCGCCCGATGGAACCAAGATCGCTTTCCAAAGCGCGCGCAATGGCGTCAGTTACCAAGTCTTTGTGATGAATGCCGACGGCAGCGGCCAGGTAAATATTAGCAACAGTACGGCCAACGACACTCAGCCTTCGTGGTCGCCTGACGGAAGCAAGATCGCTTTCGCCAGCGATCGTGATCAGGCAGGCTTCTCAAGTATCTATGTGATGAATGCCAATGGCACTAACCAAACGAGGTTGACCATTAGCGGCATTGGACTTCTGGATCAACAGCCCACATGGTCGCCGGATGGTAGCAAACTTACATTCACCAGTACGCGCGATAGTACTTTGGTGACTTGGACAGAAACAGATGACAATGGAGGAATAGTTACCAAGTCGGCACTACAGGTCAATAAAGAAGTCTACGTTATGAATGCCAACGGGAGCGCCCAGGTGCGACTGACGACTACATTGGAGAATGACGATTCGGCTTCATGGTCGGGGGACGGAACGAAGATCGTCTTTCGCAGTGATCGGGAAAGAGATTGCTGCGATCCGACGGAGCAAGTTTGGGTAATGAATCCCGATGGCACCAACCAAGTGGATCTGTCGAATAATGGATTAGACGAACATTGCCCGAGTTGGCAACACTTCGCTTCGAATGTGCCGCCCACGGTGAGTCTTACGAGTCCTGCAAATGGCGCTACGTTCATCGCTCCGGCAAACATTACATTGACAGCTAATGCCAGCGACAGTGATGGTAGTGTCAGCCGTGTGGACTTCTATCAAGGGTTGACATTGATCGGCACTGCCACGACGAGTCCTTACACCGTGACTTGGAACAATGTCGCGGCTGGAAGCTATTCGCTGACTGCGAGGGCGACGGACAATCTAGGCGCAAACACTGCTTCGGCTTCGGTGAACATCACGGTCAACGCGCCGCCTTCGGTGAGCATCACGACGCCAAGCAATGGCGCGACCTTCACCGCTCCGGCCAACATTACAATCACAGCCAACGCCTCTGACAGCGATGGCAGCATTAGTGGGGTCGACTTTTATCAAGGGACCACTCTGGTCGGGACAGCTACAACAAGTCCTTACACGATCAGTTGGAACAACGTGACAGCAGGCGGGTACACGCTAACGGCACGGGCTACAGACAATCTCGGCGCGAGCACTACTTCGAATGCAATAAGCATTACCGTGGGCTCGCCGCCAACGGTAAGCGTGACAACTCCGGCCAATGGCGCGAGCTTCACCGCGCCAGCGAGCATCACACTCACTGCGAATGCCTCTTCCTCCACTGGCAGCATCGGTCGCGTGGAGTTCTATCAAGGTACGACGTTAATCGGCACAGCCTCAACTAGCCCTTACACGATCAGTTGGAACAACGTGGCAGCGGGTAGCTGGACGTTAAAGGCACGGGCGATAGACAATTCGAACGTAAGCACTGACTCAACTCCGGTAAACATCTCAGTCAACGGGCCACCTACGGTGAGCCTCACGAGTCCCACCAATGGAGCGAGCTTTAATGCGCTGGCCAACATTACTATTACGGCCAACGCCAACGACAGTGACGGAACCGTCAGCCGTGTGGACTTCTATCAAGGGACGAGTTTGATCGGCACGGCAACAGCTAGTCCTTACAACATAATTTGGAACAACGTGACGACTGGAACTTACTCGCTGACGGCAAAAGCAACAGATAACCTGGGCACGCAAACCATCTCAACTGCGGTAAACGTCACGGTCATCACGACTGTTGCCGATATTCGTTGGATCGTAACTGATCAACTCGGCACCCCCAGAATGATCTTCGATCAAACTGGCAGTCTGGCGAACGTGAGTCGTCATGATTACTTGCCATTCGGCGAGGAAGTGTTGGCAGGTCGTCCGTCGTCGATGGGATACACCGGCAGCGACAACGCGCGACAGAAGTTCACTGGTTACGAAGCTGATCTCGAAACGGGATTGAACTTTGCGCAGGCGCGTTATCAATCGAACACGCAAGGAAGATTCACCAGTGCGGATTCGGTGACTGGATCTCCTTCTAATCCACAGACGCTCAATCTGTACTCCTATGTTCAGAACAATCCGCTAACTTACACCGATCCTACGGGGCACTATGCCGATCACGGCATGTTTGGCGCCCTAAGCGGTTCTTTCAGCGACATTCCCTGGACAGTGGCGGGCGGTGATCAGGAAGTTAGTTCTCCAGATAGTTGCCCAAGTGGAGCTTGTTTCGAAGAAGCGAACACCTGGGAAGATCACCTGTCCTCTGGGGTTCTCCAGGTGCCGCAAAACGCGGCAATCATTTTCGACAAAGTCGAATTGCTGGATGACCCTGGCGCAGGGTATTCAGACGGCCACCTCAGAACGCGACCGGAAATTTCAATGGCAACTGCAACAAAAGTGGAGAATGCTCCCATGCCGAATTCCTACAGTTTGGACCTAGATTCTGAAAAGGTCGACGCATACTCAGTGCTTGCCATTAGGGTAACTTTTCATACGGCAAAGGGCTTTGAGACTGATCCGAGCTTGGTATCCGTCTCCCCCGCCAGGGAAGGGACAAAGCGGTACGAACTCCTCGAAGAATATCTACCCGGAACTGGACGGAAGGCAACCCAGCCTGACTATGGCCAAGTGATTTTCCGTGTAAAAGCAACCGGTCTTGATGCAGGCCTCAGAGCACCCGATATTGTGGTTACGGTTGGGGCCGTCAAGAATCTTAAATTCATAGATCTAAACAACCGGAACTCCAAACCAATCAATTACGAGAAGCTTTATCTTAGGCTGCAGAAGATAAATTGAAGAGAGTAAGATTAGAACCGCTTTCCAGCTATCATCCAACGGTAGCGACCGAATGGGGGCTAGTGAGCCTATCAGGCGCAAAGGGGGGGTCAGGAGTAATATGGGGGATATCGTGAATAAGCTTACCAACGTCATAGCGTTTACGTTTTGCTGCTTCGCCCTCCTGGCGACACCAGCTGGACAATCCCCTTCAAAGGGTGGAAGTCCATACCCAAATGAACTACCGATCTTGAAGATTTACGAACAAGCAAAATGGAACTCTCTCAAGCCCTATGTTTCCAGAGTCAGTGATATTGAGAAAGTTCTCGGCAAGCCCGTGGCTGTCTATGACGAGCTACTTCATACCGATGTCCCGGGTTTCCAAGATGATCCTGATTGGACCATCGTGATAGACGTTGTTGGCGAAGGCGGAGATTTGCCGGATTCCGTGGCTGGCCGTGTATTGTCTATTGAGCTTTATCCCAAGAAGCGCGTTTCTCTGGTAGGAGCGGACTTTTCTGCCTTCCGGGGAGCCACGTACGCAGGCCGTGACGAAGAAACCACGTCCTATTACGATAAGTTTGGTTTGCGATATGTAGTGTTTGAGAAAGACACGGCTAATGGACGTTTCCATGCGGGAGACTTGAAGCGGATAATCTATGGACCATCCGACGAAGCGACGGCGAAACTCTCTCGGCAAAAATGAGGCCGTTCTACATATTGCCGGTGACGCGGAACTCTGGAAGAATCCGAATAATTGTTGGAGACCAAGGAAAAAAGGACCCAGCGGAATAAATCATAATGTCGGGAGGAATCTTGAACGCATTGCTGAGACAAAGCGACAAGCATGTTCATTCACAGAGTGCATCGAAGGTTCTTAAGAGTTCGAGTAGGACTATCATCCAGGACGGCCGCTCATCTTATTCTAGTGTCCTTGCTGGTAGTCGGTCTTGTGGCATGTCGCGGCTCAAGCGTGTCCACAGTTACATCTTCAGCGCCCAAGAACATTACCAGTTCACCCGATCCAATTGCCCCTCCCCAAGTGGCGTGTAATCGAATCTCTGAAATAAAGACGCTGCCGTTTTATGATGAGGAGGTTGATGACCCAGCCTATAACGCGCTCATCGCGGCGGGTGAAAAGGTTATCCCCTGTCTAATAGAGAAAGTTAACGACACGACTCCTATGCCTGATCCGCGTCAGGCCCCGAAAGTAGACACCGTTATTGGAGACGTTGCGTTTTTTGTTCTCTTAAACATAACGAAGGTTGACTTAATGAAACTCCTCCCGCCTGAAGTGCAAAAGAAATTCGATGAGGAAGGCGTATACGCATATTTTAGATATACCGAGAACAAAAATAACCGGAAGAAGCTTCAAGAGAAATTGTATGAGTGGTACCGGAACAAATACGGAAAAGACGCGCGCGCGCCTTCACCCGCACCTCGCTAGTGCGCTATGGGCCGTCGCGCTACGACTAATCATTTCTTTATTGGCTTCAAGGACGAATGCGGTCCGCGTCAATTATCCGAAACTGCCCCAGTCCGCACGTAGTTTCCGTCCCAACATGGACTATCTCTCCAATTCGCAGCAACTGGACAAAGGGTGAGAAGTCGCCAGCGAATCGCATGCTCCCAACGAAGCCATCCAACCGCTTGGGCGCCTCCTGCAGATTTGAATAACCGCTCAACCGCACCATTTTCAGATCATTGTGAACCGTCGTGACCTGCCTGCTAAGCTTTAGCAGCCGTTCGCGCCAACGATAGAACTCGGCTGGACCGAGCCAGATGTCACCATAGATCTGCCATAATCCCGCCACACGGTGCGCTGCGTTGTAAACCAGATCATAGAAGTCATTGAAGACTGCCAGGCCCGTTTCACGATCCTTGCGGCGCGCATTTTGGTTCTCGATTCGTGCAGGCGTGCGGAAAGTGACGACGATCTCCTCAGCGAAGGCCGTCACCTCAGAAACAGCTTCCGCGATATCTTGCGAGATAATCGGAAGTAGCTTCCCAGAGTCGTAAACTTCCCGGTTGCCGCTAAGCAGGTCGCGCACAGTTACCAGGCGAAAGTGGGCTCTGCTAAGACGATCGAGAATGAACCCCACCTTGCCAAACTCCTCAAAGGCTTTGATTGATTGCGGCAGGTGATCGCACATCGGGCCGACCCCGATGAGTTCGAAACGCATTCGCTCGCCTTCCTGATAAGGACGAACTCTCGGGTCTGGAGGATCGAGCACGAACCGAGCGGCGCGCCTACCGGTTTGACACTCGAGCTTTCCCGGCTCGGGCGGAACAATCGCAGATAGTCACATTCACACAGTTGTGGCTGAGTTGCGCACGACAGAGGCTCATCCCGCCGGCAGAGTTGGGCCAACAACCCAAAGCCGTAGCCGCCCCTCAGCCTCGAGCCGAGAAAATCAGCCGGAGCGTCGGCATCCAGAAACTCAATCTCGCACTGAAGTTTCGCGAATCTAAACAACGAGGCTACTCAACTCCCGCGCCCACTCTAGTGCTGATAAGGGAAATCTTCAATCCCCCGCCCTGAGATTTCCGATCTTAGATCCGTGATCTTAAATTATCTTAAATCTGTAGTCTTAAGTTATCTTAAGTCTCTGATCTCTGATTTCCCAGAGGCTACTCACTTCGACGCCCACTCACACTAGTGCGCGCACTTTCGTGGCGTACCACTCGATCGTATTGAACGTTTCAATGGGCTACTCACTTCGACGCCCACTCACCCGTCGGTCCGCCCGCCAAGGGACTAATCCCAGTTATCGTTTCAATGGGCTACTCACTTTAACGCCCACTCACACTCAAGTTGTACACCGTCCCGCCCGCGACGCACCGCTGCGTTTGTCGACTATCACCGCAAGGGCGTTCTTGCCCGGAATCCCTTTAGCTTTTTTCTCGGCGTCACGTGCCAAAGTCAAACCATCTTGTAACGGCTCGAGGTGATGGGCGACGGCAATACCCGCTGACAGCGTGGGGTATCTGATCACGCCGTCTTCATCGATAGGGAATTTCTTGTCGAACCTTTGGTTGAAATCAACGGCTAACTCTCGGGCGCAATCCAACGCCGTGTGAAGCGGTACAAATGCAAGAACATCGTCACCTCCGGCGTAGATCAGCGAACCCTTATGTCGGCGCACGATGTCCGGAACTTTCGAGGCGAAGTCGGCGAGCAAACCAGAAAGGCACCGGTGATCCGCTGGAGTAGTCAGACCGTCAATCGCCTTACCCATGCGGTCGCCATCCGCTAACAGCAACGAGTAATAAGGGCTCGGCGCTAATCCCACTCAATGTTGCCAGGTCTGAATTGATTAACGGCGACTCGGACACCTTCTCTGTTAAGCCGCTGCGATAGTTTGCGCTTCTACTTTCATACCGAGCGAAAGGGATACAAACACGAACAGTCCCTTCCTCGATCTAAGGCTCACATCCGGCGGTCATTTGATTGAATGGTTATCTTGAGGGGTAAGGTAAGAGTCTCTAAATAATTAAACCGCGTGGCAGACTCGGCGGTGTAACCCAGGGTTGTCAGCACCGCGCTCCGTCGTCTTGACCTTTGCGCGAAAACAGCCGCAGCCGTGCGTCGCAGGCGGGAAGCACAAACCTCCCCGTTTGTTAGTACGCGGAGGGAAGCCCTCCTGATAATCCTTCTCACGTACATTGCGCTCACTGGAGTGTTGTGGCGGGCTCGCCATTTAACAGCCAGCAAATACTCATGATGTTCTGCGCTAACGACCTCTTTACGTTTCTCATAATAACGTTCCAGGAGTGGCACGAGCCAACTTAGCGCTTTGCGAGGAAACACCAGCTTTGGATCAAACCTCGTGGGCAAACGGCGCCCTCTTGTTCTGACGCTCTTTGGCAAGAGCAGGTACTCGTAATCCTGTGCTTTATACAGTTGTGTTTGATTAGATTCCGGACTTATGTGCGATGGGACTCGTAGGTGACAAAGTTCCTTAACGGTACACAGATGAAAGATAATGAGGTAGAGAATTATTGCCTCTTCCGGGTCCGCTTCCGGCGAGACAATGTACGTGCAAAGCTTTTCTATGACGCGGTCATCATAGCGTCGGATTGCGTGTCCTACCTCAAGCCGGTTTCCTCGCTGGTCAATACTCGTGACGGTCCTGGAAGTTATCCTGCACACCTCGCCGGTGAGGGGATTCCGTCTGATGAAACCATGCAGTTCGGCCCAATCGAAGAACATGCGAAGGTGGGAAGTCTGCGCCTTAAGGAAACTGCGAGAGATTCTCCTTTCTCTCACGTACGAGTGTGCTGCGTTACATTCAGGGTTGGCGCAACGCTCGATTGACTTCGCAGGTTCGAAGGAGAAGCGACGGTGACATACTTTGCACTCGTATAGCCAGCACAAGCTTCGCTGATAGTCCGCTATTAACGTTGAGTCTACTACTTCGAGCGAAACCACTCCTCGACCCATGCACCAGGTGAGAAACGAACTAATAGACTTGATCGTATCGTGGATCGTCTTTGAGGTGCTGGCCAATATATCGAGTTCCATCGGTAGAAACTGGAGCTTCGGATTCAGCATTCCGCCTTCAGCCCATTTCTTGAAACTCTGTACGGGTTCAAGAAAGTGCGATGGTGCTTTCTGCACAGCCTGTCCTAAGCGACGCTCAGCCAGGTATAAGTTCCATTCTGGCAGGAGCCCACGTTCGGCAAACAGGTGACCCAAGTCAAATAACGCAGACCGAATAAACTTGGTCGTCGTTCGCCGCTTCTTACCGAGCGGAGGCAGAACGTTTTCGATCGCCTCCCAAGTCAACACTTCTGGCAGTTCTTTAGTCTTCAACAGCTTCCCGATCGCTCGAAATCGAGAAACATGGTACTCGACAATCCGAGCGGTGCCCTTTTCAACATTCTGCCAGTTGATGGTTGCAGCCAACTCAGCCATATACTGTTCGTTCTGTGGAAACGGCGAGGAATAGTTTTCTAAGTATTTTCTTAGCAGGGGCGCCGCGACGCGTTCGGCATCGTGGCGTTTACAGAGTTGCAAACCTTTATTGATGATGCGATTTCCGCAGCCGTTCACTGTGCATTTAACGGCGCCAATCCTGCGTTTAGTGTCGCAGGCCTGGCAGAGGCATTCCTTCTTCTTCCAGGAGGCCTTCGTCAATCCGCACATCACGCAGACGATTGTTTTCGGCATTGCTTTCCGCCACGCTTGGCGCCACGTGGTACTGCTGTTGCACGGTCGGCAATGAATCGGGTCGCGGATGTATGGGTAGTCCGTGCGTCCGCAATTCTGGCAAATGACTTTGACCTCGGATACCTTCGGCGCGCAACGCGTACAATAAATCGAATCGGGTGCGAATCGATAAACGAGCCGCGAGCAGGCGGGACACGACACCTTCGTCATGTCCTTAACACACGCGCCGCAGACATCAAATTTTCGTGCGACGCGGCGCGGCTGATTGCAACGTTCGCAAATAATCAAACGCCTTCGACCTTTAGACATATGTTCTAAGAGTTGGGGTCGTCCCTTGGGAGATCAGACCGCATTTGTTGATTCACTGACCAACTGCTCACTGTTCGAGTATTTTCGCGCATCAGGAAAGAACGCTGCGAAATCGACTGCACCATTGGGTTGATTCTCATGAGATTTCTGCTCACGCACCATCGTCTGGATCTTCACTTCGGGTCTTGAAGCGGAGTCGGGAATGAGTTCGCAAAAGTCTGAAAGCTTGCAGTAGAAAGCCTCGCAGATGGCATTCATAGTTTCGACTCTGAGCATTCGTGGCGGGCGGTTCAGAAGATCACATACAGCCTGCTCAGTACGCACGTACCCGGTTCGCTCCTCAATCGTTCTCCTGATTTGGGAAGCTCGCACCATCCCCCGTTCTCTTAAGAACTCTCGGAGTCTCCATTTCATTCCCATTAGTTTCCTCCTCGCTTCTTAATGTCTGGGTCGACAAAAATATCAATCAAATCTCCCTGTTGCTCCTCAATCTCATCATCCGGACAAATCAGGTACGGCGCTGCCGAACTCGGATAGCTATGACCTAGCTGCTTGAGCACTTTGCGATAAGCCAGCGGATTCCTTTCGAGCGCATTAGTCGCAAATGTGCGACGGAGGTCATGAGGTCTCAGGTCCTCTGGCAATGGTACGCCGAACTCTCGAGCCAGGGTGACGATCTTCCTAAAGGTCTTGAAATAGGCGTTTCTAGTGAACCGGTTTCCGTTTTCATGAAGGAAGAGATATTCACTATCAGGAGTGCTGGGAAACATCGGTCTAAACACTCTTTCAAAAGTCTGCAGCACTTCAACGGCCAGCGGACTCAGCGACACCCATCGCGGCCGTTTTCCGCTGTAAGCCCTAGCCTTGCCAAGAACCCTGATGCGCCACGTGCGCCGATCGAGATCGCAGCCGTCCCCTTCCGACCGAATGCCGAGTAGTTCACTGCTGCGTGCTCCCGTTTCAGCTTGAATGAGGATGGCTGTGTAATCTCGAGCGGCTACATGTGGCAGGGCGTGTTTCGGCAAGTAATCATTTCGCAGGAACTCAAAAAAGTTGGCAAGCACATCTGGCGCCAGAGCGTAACGGTTCTTGGACGGCCTATCTGCTGCGTGAACAGGGAAATCATACTTGGTAAACGTCGAGACTATTGGTCCGTACTTATCAGTAATGGTCAACCCGTTCCCGCCGGGAATGTTCGGCTTCGCCAAAACATACTCGCAGAAGTACCGCAAGCAATTCATGTATTTGCGCTTGGTGCCTGGCGCAGTTTCACCCTTAAGTAGGGACGAGATAATGAGGCCAAGGTAATACCGCCCCAGCGATGGGCTGAGCAATTCCCAAACGAACAGGTGCCTGCGTCCCGCGGGATGGGTCGAGTCTTCAATCTCGACGCGCCGGAAAATCGATTTGAGTACTGCCTTGCGCTCACGAATGGTCGAGTCAATCTCGCAGCCAAGAAACAAACAGTTCTGGAGGTACTCATCAATTTTATGGTTGTGATCTTCCAGTCTCTGTTCCCACGGAATCACATTAGCTGGTGAATCCGCTTCAGAATGTAAAGCATTTTCGTCGCTCATAAACCTGTCTCCTTTTGAATTTGATAAATCAACCGCTGCTTGAAGTTTTCAAGTGCTGCTTGATATTCCTGCCGACAAGCAATCACTCATAACTTGCAGATTCGAATTGCTTTGACCGAGGAATTGCCGAGCGCTTCGGCCGGAATTTCTCCAGTAGAATGTTGCTTCGGTGCTTGTCTTGTTCGGGCATTCATCTGACCTCTTCTTCTTGTTCGTTGCCTCGTGAAGTCTTGAAGGCTTCCAAGTTGGTTCGGGCTTTTACAAGGCACGTGCCACAGTCGGCCAAAAGCCGTCGCAAGTTTTTGCCTAATCGGCTTAACATGAGGACAGACAGGAAGAAGAACAGTTTTCTGAGACATAAAGAACAGCAGAAATCTGTCGCGGTCATTAGTTGGAGCGTTCGTGTGTCGAAGGGAATTGTTGACATTAAGTCAACAACACGAGGTTCCTTCATCGCAGGAGCTAATCATAGGTGGAATCTTTAGAAATTGCGGATCGTGAGGTCTACCTGGTTCTAAAAGAGAGTTGGCTCCTCTTTACTCAACAATCTCAAGCTATGTGGGCGGCCACGCAACACGCGGTTTCAGTGAGGCCGACAGGCCTCACTGAAACCGAATTCGTGTCTTACCAGCAGCGAGCTTGAGGGTTGTCGTTTTCATAGACTGTCTTGCCGAAGCACTGAACTCGCTGTTGACTTAAAGTCTCATTCCCCACAAGCGAGGTCGCTCTTCCTCTCTTATCCTGCTGCCAAAAACCTCGGATTGTCGAACCTTCTACGATGTCCGCGGCGAGCCAGCAACATTAAACCAGGAGACCGAGCGTTCCCTTTCCCTCCCGGTCGCTCGGCCAACAAACGGAAGATACCCTTCAGCCTCGTACGGAAGCTCCACCTTCAGATTCATCCCGGCCCGCACCACGTTCTGCACACACGCTAAAAGACCGCGAAGTCCTGGGGCGCGCTATGGTTGTTGCCGGCGAAGTCAAAAGACTCGAACGGGACGTCGAATCGCTGATAGACCACGGAGACAAAAGAAGGTTTCGGGTCTTCGATGCCTCGCAACTAAGGTAAGAAAAATGAGACGGCCAGTAGAAGCCGCTAATTGGACAAAACACAATGCGACCGACAAAGAAACCCTTAGCGTGCAATTGCAAAGATGAAGCTAACCGTAAAGTTGATAACGGCGAGATGTCCCAAGCTCTCAGCCGCAGCCATACCATTACCGGCCCGCGCCAGGGAGTCCATGGTCCGACAAGCTTTAGATCGAAGAAGTTTACGCGGGCGGTTTGTTGACGGCGGCGAAGTCAGAGACTGCCTTAGTCATGCCGGCTGGTCGCAAAACCACATTGACTTCCTGCTCAACCGATCGCAACACGAACATGAAAAAGAATTGGGGGCCATCAGAGTAAGAGATGCGCGCGGTTAAACGCCATCTGAGTGAGGTGCACCCAAGAAAGGTAACGCCATGACTGCTGAAGAAAAAAGACACCGCTTCTGGAAACGTGTGATCATCCTCGCAATTGCGTGGATCTTCGTGCTTCCGCTAATCGCACTCGTAGTCTTCGGAGTTATCGGATTGCGAGGAGCTAGTGCTCCGGTAGTGTCACAGCCGCAAGTTCCAAACCTCAAAGGACTCCAAATCGAAACGGCACAAAAAACCAGTCATCAGGCCGGCTTCCAGGTAGAAGTTGCCGGTAAAGACATTGACTCTCGCGAGAAGCCTGGAACCGTCGTTAATCAGGAACCGTGGGCAGGCAGCTCCTACCCAGCGGGCACTACGATTTCAGTCCTGATCGCTGAAAAGGACCCAAACGCGGACTTTTGGGAAGAACAGCAACGCATTCATCAGGATTATGAAAACCGGGGATTCTTTCAAGACTTCAACAAGAAAAGGCGTTGACTCCTACACGCCCCCCTTTACCGGATAGCACGGCCTAATGCCATGATGATCTTCGCACCACGCAAGCTTATTCTTCTCCGCCTACTTCTCTACCTCGCGAAGCAATTCGCAAAGACCTTCGTTGACGACGATGTTTGAATGCCGAATTAAGGAGCAAAGAAATGCCAAGTACCGACACCAATCTTCCGTTATGGACAGTCAACGTAGATACGAAGTATGCATGAAACGTGTGGGGGGCCGCGTTCCTAGTTACTCTCCTGAAAGAGCTTGCAGCTTTTCGAGTTCGAAACCACGGACTCGACTGTTAACTGCGTTGCGTGCCTCCAATAAGACTCTAGCTGCCTTCTTCAATCCTACACTGCCCGTGTCATCGCATTCAGCGACAATCCGCGGCGAGGTGATGTTAGGGTTCTTCAACGCAAACTTCTCGTTGATGGCTGCGTCTCTCCAGCCATCGGATATTAACTTCGCCGTCGGATCCCCTGTAACCTCCAACCAGCTCGAGTTAAAGTCAGTGATTGTAATTATCACATTCGAGTAAAAACGATTCTCAGGGTCAATATCACTTCTAGCTGAGGCAACAAGCGCGGCAACGACTCTGTTTTCTGGGGCAGCCGCCGCATCCCTTACCACCTTCAATAAGTCAATCGTGTCGGCGCATTCTAGGGACGCAACATAATTCAGCCAGGATAGAAGAGAGCTGTCGAACTGCGATGCTGACTTGATCTCCTTTTTCCAGCGCGCCAATGGTGCTGAGTTCAACTGGCCGGAGCCTACGAGACGTACTAAGGCCGCGAACAGAAGTCTCAACAACTCCGCGGAATCTGACCGCGCCGCCAGCTCAGGATTCGATTCCCTCGCAAGTGTGGCTAAGTCTGCTGAATAAGTGACAAAATCTGGAATCAAGTTAGAAAGGCGAGAGCTGGCGAGCGCATGGTCAATCTTCAAATGGTGATATCCAACCATTCCGCCCAATAGACTAGTGCGACCGATTTCTTCTTCAAGCTTCCGAAAGACCGCATCACCAAGCTTCAGCCGGAATTCGAGCTTCGCGAGCAGATACCACATCAGCACTATTGGCTGCAGGGGCGTGTCTTGAACCTCTTCGACCACTTCTGGGTTGCTAAAAAAACCAGGAGGGGGATCTTCGCTGTTACTTTCAATGTCGCCTTGCTGAACTATCCACGCGATACCCGATTCCAACTCGTCTGTAAAGCATGTTGGTCTTCGCATCGACCGTTGGAGAGGGCAAAGATTTGAACGCGTCAAGCGCACCAGCAAACTCCTTCAGTGCAGATGAACGATTGCCCGTTTTCCACAAAGCGAAGGCGTAATCAGCCTTGAAGCCAACGGCCATCGGCGCCATTATTGGCGCCGTTACTACATTGTCAGCTGCACTCAACCACGGTTGGCGCGCAGCCTCCTCGCCAAGCCGCGCGAACCCGGCGGCGGTTTCCCATTCGCCCAGTTTGCCAGCACATATTTCCGCGTCTCTATACGAAAATGATCGTCCCAGTTGTCGCTTTTGTTCCAACACCGGCAAAATCTCCCGCCACACCGCCAGAGCCTTCTCAAGATCATCTTCAAGAAAGAAGATTTTCCCGCGATAGTCGTCTAGAAATACAGTCGATGAACGTGCATATTTACTACCTTCGTTTATAGTATCCAGTGCCGAAAATTTGTTTTTGAGATATTCTTCCTGAACGATCGCTTTCGCTCTGAATGCCGCAGCAATAAGCGCCGCACAGCTGCGATGTTTAGCAATCGCAACAGCTTCATCGAGCCGTTGAATGCACTCATCCCAATTCGGTTGCTCCAGCCGTGCTTCGTTTAGCCAGGTTGCATCTAACAGCATCATGGCGACGTAGTTATCTTCATCGAGCACGTCCCAGATCTCTTTCGCATCTTCTGGAGCTTGTTTGTTGAGCGTCGCAAGCAAGTCGACAGGCATTGCAGCAGCCGCGCATGTACCGACTGTTGCCTGAACGAAGACTTTGGCGTTCACCATAGAACGCATTTCGACTTCTCGTTGCGGGTCGTAATCAGGAGCTTCCGGAAAGAAAGGCTTCGCATTTCTCAATAGGTGAATCACGCGAATGAGATATGCAACTAGGGTTTCGATGGGAAATGGAACCTGTCTACTAAACAATGCATTCGTCAGAAAAGTAACTTCCATTCCTCTTCTAGTGTCTGGGTGGAGTTTGGGATCGTTCAGCTCGTCTATTTCACGCGTGAACATTTCAGCGATCTTTACAGCATGTGTTGGATCACGCTCGGCCGCAATCTTAAATTGTGCTTGACGCAGCATAGCGTTTAATACGGGCTCCGGAAACAACCTCTCGCCTGCGCCGGTTGAGACCTGCGCAAACCACCCGATAGCCTGACTTAGGCTTTGCCACTGGCCCTCCGGGACGTTTTGAATACTCAAAACAGCCGCCTGTAATGGTTCCCGCGCTTCCCCGAGAAATCCGTGCAACAGTGCCGCATTGAAGTCGGTAATATCGATTGTTTTTTGCTGTAAATAGGACTTACCAGCAATCGCATGCAACTCTTTGATATCTGTAGGTCCAAACACCTCAGAAGCTGCATTATCGAGTAGCGGAGACAAACGAAATCTCTCGCGATCAATTTGTTCGATCCAAGGCCCTGTAAGCGAGTCAAAAACCTCTCCGGCCAGGGGAATTTGAGGTGCGTAGCCCGAAAGAGAAAGAGCTTCTCGCTTTCGAAAATGCGTCAAGATACTCAACCGATAAAGCAGCAATCGTGCGTCGGTTGAAGGCAAGAGGTCTCGCAGTTGATTTCGAATCTCCCGCCGAACGGCCGCGATGTCTGGAGCGAATAGGACGTCTTGGGCGGTATGCGCCGGCCATCCCTTCGCCTCCAGGTTACGCACTCGAGCGTGAGCGAGTTGCGGGTGTCCGCGGGTGGTTAGGTAGATTATGCGAGCCCAGTTCTTAATCCTGCCATCTCCGCTGCACCCGTAGCTGCGGGCTAATTGTCTAATTTCATTTTCCGTCAATGCAGGCACGCTTGCGATACAGGCAGGCGGAATGTCGTAAAGGTTAACAATCCGGCTGGGGAGTGTTCCCTGAGTTGTTATCACGATCCTACCACCGGCGTTTTTGACAGAATAGATAAGACGCGCCAAAGGATTTTCGTAAACGACAGAATGACTATCGAAGTTAAGATCATCGATTATGCAGTCTACGTGCTGACGCTGATCCTCGATTGCGTAGCTTGCACGAATAAGCCGGGTGGCGATTTCGTGGGCATCAACACCGCGCAAGTCGAGCTTTCGCCAATTTCCGTGCACGGAACCTGCCAGCTGATCTGCCAGCGTTGACTTACCCATGCCCGCAGAGCCCTTGAGAACCAGGATGCCTCCAGAATTGAGATGGGTGCGATAGTCCTCAACAATGTCCCTCCGCAATAGGAAACGGTCGTTAACGAAAGGGCCTATCATCTCTAGAACTGAGTGAGTAATTATTGTGGCGGCAGTTTTATTCGGCTGTGCTCCAGATCCAAACTGCTTTTTGAGTTCCAAGAGATCTCTCGCGTCCCGCTCAAGTCGACGCAGTGCCGGCTTCGGTATTCTCTCTATAATCGCTTCATCAAAGACTTTTCTAAACACAGACCGATCGAGTCGGCGAGCACTTCGCTGAAGTACAGTTTTCCAAGTGTGATTCAACAGTTGCAGCACGACTGCTTCCGATTCCGATGCTGATAGGTCAAAGACCCGATCACCATAGGCCGCTACTATTCGATTTACTGCCTCTTCAACGTAGGGTTGTTCTTGCGTGCCTGTATCCCATTCGATCCGCGTCAACAATTGAATGCGCAGATCTTCGTTCGATGCATTTTGGATGAACTGTAGGACTGGCTGAGAAAGTGAAGTTAGGCTTAATAGAAAATCCCTCAAGGCCGTGGAATCAGTCCCCTCATACTTGCAAGAGTCCCAAACATCCAAACCGCCGCGACCACCGAAGGGATTTGGTCGCTCTTTGCCACGTTCCGCAGTCGTAAGAAACCTAAAAACAAGATCGCAGTCCGGATTCGCTTGCTTGTGTTCCCAGTAATTTGAGATTGCTTCTTGAACCGCAGCTGTTCGAAGCGTAACCGGCTCAGCCGTTGTTTTGACTTGAATAGTCTCTGCCGTACCAGGTCCTAGTAGATCGATATCCTCAGCTCCTTCCAGAACCAGAACTGAAGTTTCATCCAGTGATACCCACCGAAGGAGACTCTGCCAGATCTGATAAGAGAAAGCCTTGAGCGTTGGTACGGCTTGACGCTTCTGGTTGCTGATTAACTCTTCCATGTGCACCAATCTAGGTTTGCTCGCAACGACAAAAATCACTACCGCCTAAGCCTTCCTTCTCTCTATGTTCCGCGCTACTTCGATTCGGCCCAACGAGGATTCAAGATATGCAGTCAACAGGATGTGGATGAATCCGCGGTTGTGATCCGGATCACTGAAACCGTTGATCTGATCTCGCTGGTTCGAATTGAGCGCTTGGCGAAGATAAACGTTCCTAGTGATCTCTCCGCCGGGCACCAAATAGCGCCTTAGAATCGCCGCTGTGAAGGTAGGCTGGCCAAACCACACCTCCACGAGCATTCGATCAAGGACCAAATCAAACTGGCTAAGGTTAGTGATCTCGAAATACATCTCAATGTGGGGCACTTCTGTATTCAAATTCAATCCGATCGGAGTATCAGCACGTAGCTCAATTTTGACCTTCGACGCGAGTTGGGAGGGTTTTACTAAAGGCCGTAACAGAAACGCAGGTAACTTATCTACAACTCCTTTACCCATTATTGTTTCATACTGAACGCGGCGCCCACCTGGATTTGACTCCGCAACCTCCCGCCTTTGCTTCCACTGGTTGTAGCCAGACTTAAGCAACCCTCCAACAGCCACTAGAAGCACGACTCCACCCCCAGAGAACAACCAATCTTTATTGCCAGCTATCCATCGAAGCATCATGCATAGTCCTCGTTCTTAAGGTTCGTGTGGTAGTAACTAATGCTTTATGAAGTAATCACTTTGTTCCTCAATGCGAACGTCGACTTTGCGTGCCTTGTTACCGACCTCACGAAGTCCCAGTATCTTTGGCACGATTTGAATTCTTTCATAAAGGTCGAACCATGAAATAATGTAATGCGCGGCGCGGAACTACAACTTTACGGCTGGGGCCTATTATGGACTATCACAATCCCGCGTTACACGACGCGACAAAATCATACGTGATCGCAGCTATCAATTTGATTCGCGAGCAAGCGCTCACCGAGTCTAATCAGAACGATCTCGATGACCAAAGTTTCTTCTTTGCCAAGCTTGCGGCAAGCGACCGGCTACGAGACCTTTCCGAGTATAAGCATTGCTTACAGACGCTGACGGCCGACGGAACCTTTTCAAACCAGCTGAGGGTTGTGGCTGGGCCCCGGGGCGGTCCAAGGTCCGAGAGTGCTGACGCAAACGGTCTTATGTTGCAATTTGTGGATCTTGGATTGCACCCCGGACAGTTGACCTTTAACGAAGCGCTTTTTGAAAGGGAGTATGCGGATTTGGAAAAAGCGTACTACGACAGCGGGATCGAATTTAACGCTCTTGCGCCGCTAAATGGTTTCTTACCAAGTGGTCCAATATGCCTTTCAGATGGAATAGAGATCATAGAACTACAAGAGGAAGAGATTGCTCCCGCCACGAACCAGAGGAACTCGCGATCCTCGGCTGATGCATGGAGCGAAAAGCCCTACGCAGTGAGCATCAAGTATTCGCTTCCAAAGGCCATCGGCCAGGCTCACGTTTTTACGCCACAACATCGGCAGGCCGACGATGTGATCCGAACAGCTGTTAATGAGCAAATAGCGGAAGTAGTGACCGCACTTAGATTGTGTGGCATCGAGAGCGTGTATGTTGCTGGCGTTCTACATAAGACATCTAAATGGTCAATGGGCCAAAGCCGGCCTTTTCCTGGTCAATTTCAACCCGAGATTCGGTTTTCGATGCCGGTAGATTCTGAATGGCTGCAACGGTTCGCGGAGTTCTGGAAAACCTTGCAAGCAGATGGCGTTAAGAAACGGAAGTTCTTGGTTACCGCGATTCGCCGTTTTGGCTATGCGCACGAACGATATAGAACTGAAGACAAGATTATCGACTTGTTAATAGCAGCCGAGGCCCTTCTTCTTTCAGATAGTTCTTACACAGGAGAATTAAAATATCGCCTGTCTCAGCGCACAGCACTATTCCTGGCCGCAACGAGCGACGATAGACGGATTATTTTCAATCGAATGGGCGTAGCGTACGATTTGCGTAGCGCCGTTGCGCATGGCGGCAACTACAAAAAGCAATTGCCGAAAAAGAATAACGGAATTGCGTTCGCTATCGAGGAGTTTGTTTGGCAGATTCATGAATATGTTAGGTGGGCGATCCTTGAGGCCTTGAAACTAGCGGAACTCCCAGATGCGCCGTTCGAACTGGTGAAGTGGGACGAGTTACTTTTTCCCAAACCTGAGGTCAAATCCATTGAGTAATCCCAAACGCCAACATTGGGTGCCAAGGCTATATTTACGCGGATTTGCTACGCCCGACACTGCGGGCGAAGATGATCCGGACGTCTGGTTGTTTCACAAGGAAGAGGGAGACCCGCTCAGAACTTCGATCTCCAACGTTGCAGCAAGTTCATTCTTATATTCTTCGCGCTCAGAAACTGGAGAGCGAGACTTTGAGGTTGAAAAGCGGCTGGGGGAACTTGAAAACACAATTGCGCCGTTATGGAGAAAATTCGCAAATGGTTTCGTGTCGCTCGAAGATCCGACACTCAGAAAAGGCATTGGCCTTTTTACCTCCACATTATTTCACCGGAATCCCCAGCGGATAGACGATCACTTAACGTTCCTAGATAAGTTGAAACCTCAGACCGGCCTCGCCCAAGGTGGAGCAAATTCTAAAGCGAATGAACTAACTAAGACCCGGAGGAAAGTTAGAGAAGGCTTCACAGATGGTTTTGTGCATACGCTTCTCTCAGAATCCGGGCCCACTGCCGAACAGTTGATCAAGAAACGCTGGGCTGTGGTGGTAGCCAAAGAACCCGTCTTCGCGACTTGTGATAATCCAGTGATGGTACTGCACGACGATTCACGACTCAGGGGGTTGGGATTCTTCGGAGGTGACATTCTCGTGCCGGTTAGCCCAACTCGAATGATGATCCTTGACGACAAACACAGCGAGGGAAATCACTATTACGAACTTCGGCCTGAAACTCTGGGCGCATTTCATGGGATTACATTGCGATACGCACTTCGCTTCTTAATCAGTTCCCGACCTTCGGATGAAGTTCTATCCGAACTGGTCGCGCTCAGCGATCAGATCGATAGCGGAGAAGTTTGAGAGCTTTCAGCAGTGCCGAATGGTGATGCGGCACCCTAAAGGACCTCCGTTAGCGTTACATCGCCACCAGCGGCGAGCGGCAACCCAATGATTCGAACGTCGCCGAACGACGCTGCATTGACTCACCAGTGCGGCCCGATCCCACAATCAGCGGAGGTCTTGCGCACCTCGAAATTCTGCGTGGTTGTCTCAAGCAAAGGCTTGAGATAGGGACTATCACCTGCGTTGGCCATAGTTACTTCCACCCCAGTAATGATGTTGGTTATGACACCACACATCAAGTGTGCCTTTATCCATTTGCGCTTATCGATCGTTTTCGAACGCTGTGAAAATCCTTTTCACCTGGGACCGCACAAACTTCTGCCTCTTCCGCACTCAACGGAAGACGGAGCATAACCTTGATACTCCCGACGGCTTGGACAGGTCGGTTGAATGCCAAGCCCATAAGTTGACTGAATCGTCACACATATATTGTGACACAACACTTTGCAAAGCAGTTCGTTGAACTGTGCAACCTCAGTCTTACTGCGCAGGCGTTCTCCGAATTTCATCTTGATCATCGCGTTGGTGCTCTCTGAGTTGCTGCGCTTGTGGTAATGCTCGCTGAACCACTGCTGATTGTAGGAAAAGAAGTGGTATAGCCGTGTCCATACCGGATCTCCGGTGCCGCGACGCGAAGCCGAACGCTCGAAAGTACAACTTCCAAGTATTTCTAGAATATCCCGCCTCATTGACCGTACTTGCTGCGCCCCCCACGGCCAAATAACAATAACCAACCCGTTATCATAAGGAAGAGATTGGCCCATTTGTTTTCGCTAACCGTCCCGTAGTCCCACACCTATTACCGTTGACCTAAAGTCAACAATCCCACGTAGAGGCCTTTAGAACTTGCAGCAAAACCCTAAGAAACCTCTTAACTTATAGCGGCATTAAATGTGCATTCAACACGTCACCGGACTTTTGTTTAGGCCGGCTATTGCCCTTACCTCAACGCCAAGGAAAGGGTTAAACGCGCCCACAAGTATTAAAGCCTCGCGTAACGAGAGGGCCAGCACACGCAAATGACTGCAATAGAGAGCATTGTCACAAATCTCATGATCGAAATTGATCGATTAGTCGATCAAAAGGTCGAAGAGAAACTCCCGGAAATGATCCGCGCACTCGGAATCCATGAAGCCGAACCATCCGGAACAGAACAACTCATAGACGCGCTCGAAGTCGCCACGCGACTCGGATTCGATATCTCCACTGAAAATGCTATTGTCCTTGCCAAACAACGCGTCTATACTCTCGCCCGACAGAAATTAATTCCGTCTGTAAGACTAAGCCCAAGGCGGCTTAGATTCGACGCGGCAGAAATAGAAAAAGTGATTCAAGCGGGCGGACTAGCCACGGCATTCACACAAGCGGCATAAAAAAGCGGCGGGAAGTAAGCACGGACTAGCAAACGCAACCACTCACAGAAACCAATGCAAATCATCGAACGCGGAAAGGATAAGCATCTAGTCAGAATATTCCTGCGCCGAACACCCGCAGGCAAGAGGCTCTACCACAACAAACTTATCCACGGAGGCAAAAAGAAAGCTCTCGCCTACGCGCACGAAGCTCAAACAAAACGCGACCTCGGAACTCTCGAAGAGACTGTCATCGAAAATCCGACCTTCAACGAATATCTCGATAACTGGCTAATCGATTTCAAAAAGAAGAGCGTTCGCGAACGAACCTATGAAGGATATGAATACGTCCTTGATAAGTATGTTCGTCCCCATCTCGGCAAATATAAACTAACCGAACTCACCACACTCCTAATCCAGAAGGCCTATAACAATCTCACGGACACCGGCTACTCACCCAGGACCATCAACTTCGCACACACATTAATTAAGGAAGCCCTGGACCAGGCAATCGATGCGAAACAGATCAACTACAATCCAGCCGTAAAAACACGACGGCCGGCTAAGATAAAACCAGAACCCAAATCGTTCACCGCCGAAGAAGCAGAGAGCTTTATCAAAGAAGCCAAGAACGATTCCAGAGGGGTCCTATTCTGGTTTGCAGTCGCCGTCGGGCTACGGCCCGAAGAGTATTGTGCGCTTCAATGGCCTGACCTCGACCTTGAAAAGCGCGAAGTCCACGTCCGAAGATCCATCTGGTGGAAAAAGGGAGAACGCTGGAAGATCGAGGATGTGAAAACAAATTCGAGCATCAGGACAATCAGCTTCAACAGCACCATCGCCAACGCCCTCAAGAGACACAAAACCGCGCAACAAAAAGCTCGCATGAAGATGGGAAAGAAATACCAGAACAACAACCTGGTATTCGCTACCCGCCTGGGAACGCCACTCCACTTCCGAAATCTAACGCTCCGGCACCTTGGGCCGATCATGAAACGGGCACAGATACCAGGTCCGGTTAATCTGTATCGGCTACGACACTCATTTGTAACCCTGTCTCTGCTCTCCGGAGCCGATCTAAAGAGCGTCAGCCGCGCGGCCGGACACTCGACGGTCGCCTTTACCATGGACGTCTATCAAACCGTATTGCCGGAAATGCGCAAAGACGCCGGCGAGAAGATCGGGGCCTTACTATTCCGAAAAGGATCGGGCCAAAAAGGTGGGTAGAAGGTATCCAAACAGGCCGAAAACTTTGGCACACTATAGGCACACTGCATGAATAACACGCGCTCTAACATACAGTCTAAATCGTTGATATCAAATGCGATTAGCGAGAAAAACTTAATTCTGAGCGTCTGACTTCGAATCAGAAGGCCGCAGGTTCGAGTCCTGCTGGGTGCACCAGATTCTTCGAAAGCGAGTAGCTCGACCGTGAAGGAGTGCTCGGGGTTTTCGAGTGGAAAACTAAAAGGGCCGGCGTAGGTGCCGGCCCTCTTCTCATTCGCACATGGAACCCATCACTGCGCGTTCTTGTCGCCCCTGGTTTCGGAATCCGACTTCGCTGCTTTCTCAGTTCCCGGTTTCTTTTCACTGGCCGCAGAAACAGGTGCAGGGCCCTCGCCCCGCGTGAGCCGCACGTTGCCGTTGATTCCAGAGAGCGTTATCGGAGCGCCGCCGCTGCCGATATGAGCTGAGTAGCCGTGACCAAATTCTTCTTTGTCAACGGCGACTTCCGCAATCTCTGAACGAACATTGCCGTTCATTCCTTTCGCAGTTAGATCGGCGTTGAGACCATTGGCCAGACGCAACTCGATACCACCGTTGATGCCGCTGATGCGCGCGCCGCGTTCGCCCAGTTGCTTCAGACTCAACACGACCCTTCCGTTGATGCCGCCAATCTCAGCCGACTCGCTCGCCTGTCCCAACTCGACATTGCCATTGATTCCCTTTGCTTCAATCGTACCGTCAATATCTCCGGTCGTGACGCGCCCATTGATACCTTTGAGGGCCAGAGCGATTTGGCGTGGCGCCTTGATCGTCACTTCTTCCTTCGGATTGCTGCCAAACAAGTGCTCCCAAAGCCCGGCATGACGCGTTTCTTTGCCGCGCACAACCAAACCGTTCGCAGTCTGCTCGATGGTGACTTCACGGCGACTGAGCGAATCGCTATTCTTCGCGCTGCGCATGACATAAACTTCCGCGGTCTTGCTGTCTGAAGTTTGAATATCGACCTTGCCGTTTATGCCCTCGACCTCGAGGCGAGCGCCGGGTTGCAGCACAAAGCTCTTGCGAATCTCATCGCGCGCTTCGCCCTGCGAATCCTCGTTCGACATGCCGGCCACTCTATTCAACCCAGCTCGAACGCCGCCGTGTGATCGCCACAATCCCAGGACTGCGGCCGCAATGACGATAACGACTACGATGAATAAGCGTCTCATTGAATTGCCTCCAAAACGGTTTGTCGATCCATTCTCTTTCGTATGAAACGACCACTTTTGAGCTCAAGTTCCCTTCGATTTCCCCGACGACGCGGAAACGCCTGATTGGGGCTTGAACATCAGACAAAAAAAGGCTGGACCGTTGGCGATCCAGCCTCGTAGAGTTTTTCGCGGATCTCTTCAGAAGATCAACTTCAACCCGAATTGAATGATTCTGGGGTCAAAAGTCGTCGTGATCTGCCCGAAGAGACTGCTGGAAATATTGGTGCTGGGATTGGCGAATTCCGTGTGATTAAGGACATTGAAGAACTCTGCCTTAATCTCCATACTCAGTTTTTCACGGAAAATTGGAGTCACCTTTGCAATTCCCAGGTCAAGATTGGTGCGGCCCGGTCCTCGAAAGGAGTTTCGCGGCAGCGACCCATAGGTACGAAGGGCCGGATTCGCTATCGCGGTCGCGCTAGATGGCAATCCGTTACAAGTGACCGTTCCCGGATTGAACCAGAAATTACCCGTTCGCGTTAGGCCCGTGCAGGGGTTATTAAGCGAAGCTCTGTTCCTCGGATCCCCGAGGGACGTTGGGCCTGTCGCTCCTGTCAGATTAGCGCGTACGATTTGGCGATCTCCGGCTGCCGATGGCCCAGCGCTGGTTCGCGAAGCACTTAATGGCGCAAAAATGTCGAGCGGAAAACCTGTGCGCCAGCTGAAGACTGGATACAGACTCCATCCTTGAGTTAAGCGAGTCGGTCCAGAAGACCAGGCACGATCAAAAGGCAAGTCCCAACCACCGCTAAAGGTCAACCGATGACGAATGTCAAAATCTGAGCTGGCCTTGAACAGATCGGAGTTGTACGCCGGAACCTGACTATTGCGGTTGCGGAAGCCCGACGAGTTGTCAATCGAGTGGGCCCAGGTGTAAGCGAGAGTAAAATAAGTGTTGCCCAGGAAGCGTGTGTTTGAATACTGCTTGTTCAAACTCAACTGCATGCTGTTGTAGTTGGCCTTGCCAACATTTCTAAACTCAAGCAGGTAGCTGAGGCTGCCGTCAGTATTGCCGGGTTGGGCATTGAAGACCCGGTGGGTGGTGCCCAGAATGAACGGGTTGGCATCCACCAAAGTTGTGAGCTTGTGCGATGTACTGCCCACATAGCTGGCTTCCATTGTGAAGTTCCTGACGAGTTCACGTTGGAGGCTGAGGTTGTACTGATACGTGTACGGAGTGCGAAGGTTTGGGTCGACGAAATACACTCCGCCGCCGCCACAAGCGCCACCGCAAGCGTCGGCAAAATTAATGTTCTTGGCCGGCGGTTTCGATGGAAAAGGATTGAACGCGCCCGCGTTTGTGAATGGGGCGCCAAAGGCATCCGTGCCTTGATTCAGGAATAGATCCACAAATCCGAAGAATGGAGCCTGCCCGTTAAACTGGAGGTTGTCCTCACCTTTGAGAATATCGTAGAAAACTCCGAACCCGCCGCGCACGCTGGTCCGTCCGTTCTTAAACGGATCCCAAGCGAAACCGAAACGGGGAGCCCAGTCATTTTTGTCGGGGAAGTTTGCGCCGACCGGTGCGCCGGCATCGCCGGGAAACAGGAGACCCCTGGGGGCATTCGGGAAGACGGTGGATTGGGCGCCGTACTTGAGAGAGAATGACCGGCCGCGAGTGTCAAGTTTGGGTGAGCTATATTCGTAACGAAGCCCCAAAGTCAGCGTCAGATTCGGCCTTACTCTCCACTCATCCTGGACAAATCCGTAAACATTGTGACTGCGAATGTCGGATGGCGCTTCGCCGAACTGGAAGTATTCATCGGGAAGGCCGAGGACGAAATCCGCAAGGTCGTTGCCGGAACCCACAAAAGTATCGGGTCCGTAAAAATCGAATTCGCCGTTGACGTAGAAGTCATAGACAGTGTTGTTTTGATAAGGCGTATAGCCGCCTCCAAACTTCAAGCCGTGTTTTCCTTTGGTCCAGGAGACAGTGTCGGTCGTCGAAAACGTATTATTGATCAGCGTCGTTGGACCTTGAGGACTAAATCCCAGGGTCAATCCGTTCGCAAAGCCGAGTCGAGGAGGCCCTGACGGATTGTCAGGCGTGATCGCGATACCTAAGGCCGCTGCGGTAGGTGCGGTTTTTGCCGGGACAGCTTGAACTGTCACGCTGCGCTGCGCGGTAAATCTAAAATCATTAATAAACGAAGGAGTGAAGATCTTCGTGAAGGAAATATTGGCAAAGCGTCGCTGCTGGTTTCCCAAGATTGGAAAACCGCTGACATTTACCGCACTAAAGGGGGCGATGTTGGGATTTCGAGAGCTTCCGAGCGTCACCACCAGGATGTTCTTCGAAGTGAGGTTGGCGTCGAATCTCAACGTTAGCTCATCCCGGTTATCTGTCGCCCCTCCCTGCGAAATTATTTGGCCCGTCGAAGAGGTCGGAATTAATCCGGCACTTATGTATTTCTGCGAAACGGGATCAATCCTTCCAATGACGGCTTGCGCGGCCAAAGCTGCGTTCGGCTGATAGATTGGGTTTGCGAGAAGGAAAGCGGCTACTGCCGCATCCGGTGTGCCGCCGGGGCCGGAGTGCGAGAAGTCACCTTTCAGTTCCGCGGGAGTGAAGGTTGTAATCGAGGCGGTCGTTTGACTGGCGACCTGTCTTTGACCCTGGTAGCCGACGAAGAAAAAGAATCGATCTTTTCCTTTTAGGACTTTCGGGATCGTAATCGGCCCACCTACGGTAAAGCCAAACTGATTACGTTTCAATATCTCTCGCGGGATGCGGTTCGCGTTATTAAAGAAGCGATTGGCATTCAGCGCGTTGTTACGCAAAAACTCGAATCCGCTCCCATGAAAAGCATTGGTACCAGACTTCGTTACAACACTGATTACTCCGCCGCCATTTCGTCCGTATTCCGCTGTGTAATTGCTGGTGAGAAGGCGGAACTCAGCAATAGTATCGGGATTCGGGTTGTAGACCACTCCATTGTTAAGCAGGTTGTTGTTTACTCCGCCGTCGAGCAGGAATGTAACTGAATCCGACCGATTGCCCGCGATGTTGAAAATGCCAGCACTCGTGTCACCGGGATTATTCTCTGACACACCGGGCTGCAGCAGCGCAAGCTGCAAAACGTTTCGGCCGTTGAGCGGTAAATTCACAATCGGCCGACTCGTCACTGACTGGCCCAAAGTCGGGCTGACGGTCTCAACACCCGACGCTTGCGAAGTCACCGTGACCGTTTCCGACTGCGAGCCCACTTCCATCTTGATGTCAAACCGAAGCGACTGGTTGATCTGAAGCTTTTCCACTTCGCTAACAGTCTTCTTGAACCCCGGCCGTTCGGCAGTGACTCTATAGCTGCCGATGGGAAGTGATAGGACTTCGAAGTTACCATCACTATTCGTCGTGGCCTCACGGCTAACCTGAGTTCCGACATTGGTAACCGTAACCTTCGCCTCAGGAATTACTGCCCCTTTCGGGTCCGTGACATTACCTATAACCTTGCCACTGGACTCCTGGGCGGAAATGGCAGACTGCATAGCGAGAATAAGGCAGATCGCTGCAACAAAGTACCAACGACGACCGGAGAGATTCGTGATCTTCAGCATTAAGTTGCTCCTTTCGGAAGTAGAGAGTGGGTTTCCTAGTCATTTCGGCGTGAGCGACGACTATTCATATGGAGTTGCACGACGAATATTGGCAATTGGCGTTCCAGCTTATAGATTTTTTTGGTCAGGAAGAACGGGGTCGCTTTTCCGAGGGCTTTCGGAAGGTCAAAAAACCTCTTTCGATTCGCTCGCGGGAGACTATCCATTTTCTTGTATTTTTCTGCGATTTATCGGAAGCTACAGTAACTCGAGCCAGGTTGTTTTCCGCCAGACTCGAGACTCAATGCTTATCGACCTTGTCGAGCATCTCTATCTTCTTTTTTATCTTGTCGCTCTGTTCCATCACGTCTCGAAGATCTCCGCTCGCTTTCCTAGCCAAATCGGCTTCCACTACTTGTTGAGTTAATTGGAAAATCGGGTTTGTCACAAAACTCATGATCGACCTGTCCAGTCCAGCCAGCAACACTTTGATATCCGTGTCGCCCTGCCTTGGTTCCGTCTTCACACCGTGAGGATTCTCTGGCTCCGGGTATGCAAGGCTGGCTCTTAAGCGTGCGGCGCGCTTTCTAATCTCGCCAACGGTTTTTAGGATCTGCTTGTTGTCGACCACTCTATCCGCGAAAACCGCCTTGATCATCTCTCGATTGATGAATTGTATTCGCTCGAAATCTTCTCTGATCTGAAGGGCAGCAGATTGCTCGGGCCCTAGTCCGGGCTTGCGCACGGGCTTTCGATTATTTCCCAAAAGCCACTCTCGGTCGCGCAAATCGGCCTTATTGGTTCGCTCCTGATTAATCGGATCGTTAGGGTCATTTGCAGGCGTGCCCGGAGGTCCCGCCGGCCGTTGACCGAGCACCTGAGCGCCAAGCACCAATAAAATTGACGCCGAAAGGATCCAGAAGAGCGGGACTCTGATTAAGTATTTTGGCAGGTTAGGGCGCATAACAGACCTCCCCGTTTTATACCGGTCGTTCCGCCAGGAATTTTCGCACCACTATAGACGAAATCCATTGGAAAGTCTCGCTACGTTTCAACGTGTGCGAACGTGCTGGAGGAAAAGGGCTCAGACGAATGAGCCGACGCACTTCCGTTCACGGTCATTTTCTGCCGAGCTCCTCGATCAGAATCGACGACAGACGCGACATCAGAAGGTAGCCCGGATTGTCTACTGACCAGTTAACCTCAGGCATATCATCGACGGTGATCGCTATCGCAATCCGGCCGCGCTTTGAATACACGATGGCTACACAACTGCGCAGGTTATCGAGCGCACCGTACTTGCTGGCCATGGGTACATCCCACATCGTGCGACCGATCGCATGGCGAGCTTGTTCGCGCTTCATGAGATCGATCATTTCTTTTGCCGCGGCCTTGTTAACTATTTCGCCGGCGTCGATCCTTTCGAGGATCCGCACCATCTCGTGCGGCGTGGTCGCGCCCAGCCCAAAACGCTTGTTGTCAGGTTCCTTTCCTTCTCTACTTTCACTGCCGCCGCCGATCCTGCGCATGATGCGAGTGTCCTTAAAACCCAGGGCATTCATTCGCGCGTTGACCGCGTCGGTAGTCAGGTAGTCGAGCACCATATTGGTGGCAGTGTTGTCGCTCACGACCATCATTAGATTTACACAATCGCGCAAGCTCAGCCGGAGACCGTCAGCGAGTTCCGGCAAAACCCCGGAGCCGCCATATCGGGCCGCTTTCGTGAGCACCAATTCGTCGGTCCATTTCGCCCGACCCTCTGCGACGCGAGTGAAGGCTTCAATCATCACAGCCACTTTGATCGTGCTGGCGGTGCGCACGCGTTCGTCACCGTTCAAGGAATAGCTGACACCCGTGTCGAGATTTTTTGCGAATAAGAAGACTTTCCCTTTGAAAGGAACGATCTCAGCACGGACCAAAGTATCGAGTGGCGTCGCCTGGGGCGCTGATATTTGGGCTGCGGCAAGATTAGCGGCCAGCACCACAACTATCAAAAGAGCAATAATCCGAAATCGAACTTTGGAGAATGTCATTGTCACCCTCTTGAATCATGCGAAATTGCAAACGCCGCCGATCTAACTAGGGAGCTCGGATGATGTCAACAAAAAATATGGCGCAAGCCCGCCAGGATTTGCGCCACAAAAATAAATAGCTCGGTAACCAGGCCCTAATAACGCACGCGCACGCGATACGAAAGCGTCGCCTCTCCGTCCTTTGCCACCGGCACGTTGAACTGTGCCGCAAAGGCTGCGGTCTTTTTCGCTTCGAACGTCGACGAAAGCATCTCCCAATCACCGCCGATGGGTTCATTCACAACCACTGTAATGGGACCGTCCTTGTGATTGCGAATCTTGATTTCATAGGCATAATCATAGACGTTCCGGGCGATCACTTTGTAATCGGTTTGCTTTCGCTCGGCGACTATGTCGAACGCGTCCCCGACCTTCACACGCACATCTTCATCCTTTGGCGTGTGGTCAATTTTGTCTTCACCGATGAACTGCTGATTGCCCTTGTCGTCTTTCTTGTACAGCCGAATTGTCCCGGCGGGCAGCGGCATGCCGAGCTTGTTCTGTTGCGCATTCCGGAATTGAACGTACACGCCGACCTTCTCCTTAATCGGCTGGCCCGGATTGTTGTAGTTCGTGTAGTAATAGTGCTGACCGTTCAGCACGAACTCCTTCTTTACATCAAAGCCGGCGGCCTCCAACAACGAAACCTGTTTCGTTTCGTTATCGCGAATGCTCGTCGGTCGCTGGAGCGTGTAGAGGTGATATTCGAAAAAGCCCTGCTCCTGGAATTCCGACACACTGTCCATCGCCTTTCGTTGCATCGCGCCCGCCAGAGCAAAGTTCCGTTCTTCCGAAACTCGGTTAACCTCACCGGCGACCAATTGCAAGCGCGCATCTTCAAATGTCGCCCCGCTGTTATTGGTCAGTGTCACCCATCCCTGTAAATCACCCTTGGTGTCGTCAGCATTGACCACGAGGACATAATCAGCGCGCCAGTTCATGCCCGCCGTGAGATAGCTCGCCTCGACCGTCTGAGATCCGCTTTGGCGATTCTCAAGGTCCCAAACCAAGGTCGGTGTTGCGACGAGATTTTTGGGCAGATCGGGAAAACGCATCTCGGAAATGTTGGTCGGGTTAATCACGATTTGGCCGTTGATGCGCCAAACCTGACCACCATTGTTCGACAGCAAAGTCGCCTGGACCGGCTCAAATGTCTCGGTGTTGTTCTGGTAATGGCGTAATACCAGAGTGATTTCTTTGCCGACGAACTTGTCTAGTAACTTGGCGGGATTTAGTAAATCGTATTGATAATTTTGCTCGAGGATTCGCAGCGAAGCCGGCGTCGTCACGGAAGAAAGATGGACAGTCTCAGGACGAATCTGGGCGGTCACATCCGCGAATCTCAAAGCCACCTGGCCTTGCGGAAGCGTCAATCGGCGCGTCTCGCGCACCAGACCAAGGTTCGAGTTGTAAACCGTAATGTTAACCGACTGTCGATCACGCGCCGTCGTGGTTTGTTCTGAAACCTGACCCAGAGCGGCGTTTGCGGCGATGCATCCTAAAGCAACTGCGAAAAGAATTTTGTATATTCGCGACATCCTAAAGAACCTCCAAAAACATTCATCAATCATAGCGCATAGTTAAAGGCGCCTGACTTTAGAACGTTAGAGTAGACCCAAGCTTGCGCAGGATAACAGAACCGGGCCAAACAACGGCGAGGGTGGCAGCCGAAAAGACGGCCTTGGAAGATGAGGTGTGCAATCTTCTATAATGCCCAACATGTTTGCTGAGGATCGACCCAGCTGAAAGCGCTGGCGATCTCAACAGACGACGAGGTGATTAGCTGAATGTCCGACAGCACCAAGCGCCGAAACCGGATCGTGATTGAGACTCCCTCGGGACGTCACCCGCGGGGTGCTCGTCCCGCCGGTCGACAGTCCATGACCGGCGGCCGCGAAGGAATTGTGGCGCTGACTGTAATTGGAGCGGCAGCGCTAGCCACGTTCATCGCACTCTTTTTGACCAGCCGGCCTTATGATCCGATGAACTCAACGCTCGCTCCGAACGAAACGGTTCCCGCGGGCTCTCTTGTGATCGCGCCTTCCCCTTCTCCCAAGGCCTCTCCCAGTACTTCGCCGTCACCCGAACTGAATCTGGCGGCGGGCGCGACGCCGACGTCGCAGCCTGTCGAGGCGGCGACAGTTCCGGACGACGCCGGAATTCAATTTCAGATCGACCGGACGCTAACCGCCGATCCAGTTTTATCAAAACTCGATGTCAGCACCCTGGTTGAAGGTGGCAAAGTAACCATCGTAGGCTCGGTAAGATCGGCAGAGCTAAAACAGCGAGTCGAAAAGACTATTCGCTCACTTAAAGGCGTCGTCAGCGTGGACAATCAACTCGTCGTCACCGAAGCGACGCCTTAGTGGCACAGACTTCAGTCTGTGATTAACGATAATCAGGGCGCAATCACAGACTGAAGTCTGTGCCACGTACGTGCGCTCTCGTCCAACCGCTGCTATCATAGTCGCATCGAACTCTTCCCCGCGGACTTTCTAGATAAATAGGGACTTTGCTTAATGATTCAAAAGAAATTATCGGTTTTGCTGGCAGCAACCTTAATCATGCTCGCGCTTCCAATCATGTCGCGAAAGGTTGCCGCACAGACCGGTTCGTCGTCTGAGATAGTACTAGTGCTTCCGTTCGAGAATGTTTCAGATCATCCCGAGTACAATTGGATCGGGGAAAGCTTTGCCGACTCTCTCTCGGCCCTGCTTAACAAGCCGGGACTGATCGTGGTCACCAGTGAAGAGCGCGCGGTGGCTTATCAACGTTTGCGGCTGCCGCTGACGGTTCTTCCCTCCCGCGCAACCGCTATTAAGATCGCGCGCGAACTCAAGGCCTCGATGATCGTCATTGGCACCTACAGCGTCACCCTTTCCCCGGCAGCTTCAAATGACAAGTCAACGCCAGCGGCCAATAAGCACGTGGCTAATATTACCGGCGAGGCGCGGGTGGTTCGCGTTAACGAAGGCCGCATGGCCGGCGATGTTTTTGACGGAGCCTGGGCCCCACGGGTATATGACTTCAGTGATGACGCGGCGAACCTCCAAAGGGTACATGGTGAACTTGCCTATCAGATTCTATTTCAAAGAGACAAAGCCCTCTCCTTTTCGCGCAACCAGTTGATCCAGGAAGCCACCAAGGTGCCGGCTCAGGCGTACGAAGCCGTCCAGAAAGGACTGCTCACCCCGGCAGGCGATCCGACGAGGGCCATCTACTTCAAGAACGCCATGCAACTTTTTGGGAAGGAAAATGGCGGCGCTGTCTATCCGCAGGCTGCATTCGAGCTGGGACGTTTCTACTTCAATCAGTCGCTTTACTCAAATCAGTCGCAATGGAAAGAATCGATCGAGTACTTCACGATGCTGCAAAAGAAGGACGCGCATTACGGCGAGGCGCAATTTTATGCCGGGCTCGCTTATTGGAAGACCGGTGACATCCCGAACGCGATCGCGACTTTGATTCCGCTGGCCGATGAAAAGGTGATGCCTCTGGTCGGCGTCTACAACAACGCCGGCGCCGTATCCGTCGCCGCAGCGCGTGACGAAAAGAAACCTGAAGAGCGAACGCGTCTCCTGCTTCAGGGCATTACCTTACTGTCGCGCGCCGTCGATTCATCGCCCGACGACACGACTGTCCTCTTCAATTATGCCTACGCGCTTTTTCTGGCTGAGAAATACTCTGAGGCGGCCGAGAAACTTGAGAAAGTGATTGCCGCTAACCAAAAAGACGGCGACGCATACTTTCTCCTCGCAAAAATTCAAGAGCGCGCGAATCATGCAGACGCCGCGAGTGCAGCTGACAATCAGGCGCGAAAGTACATGCCGCAGCAGAGTTATGCAAAATGGCAAACTGACTGGCAGAAGTCACCGTCACTCGCAACGCTCGCTTTACGCTCGCGCGATGTCCTTAATCAAATTGATATATCAGATCTCGACCGGCACAAGCTTATCGAGGCAACCAACGCGAATAACACTCAGGAAGCGCTTAATAAGATTCGCGATCTCTATCAACAGGGCCGCGACGACGAAGCGCTGGCGGAAATTAGAAAGGTCTTGATTGTCGAGCCTACCAATGCCGAGGCCTTCCTGCTTAGCGGCCGTATCAATCAACGTCGCGGCGATCAAGAGGCGGCAATCGCAGCATTGAAGACGGCGATCTTTTGGGATCCGCCACCGAAGATGATTGATGCCCATATCCTACGGCTAGCACGAAATGAAACGTGCCCCCGCCGCCATCACTTCTCTGAGCGCCGCATGCCGCTGCGCCAGCCGCCCGCCGAGCAACCCTTCAGCTTAATCCCCCCGAATTGGAACCCGGTCAGCAATGACCGGGTTCTCCTGCGTTTAGAGGTAGCGCAGACTGCCAGCCTGCGCAATGCATCTCACTTATTGTGGCCAATCGTACTTCCGGTTTCAGTATCAAGAGATCGCGGCACGGGAAGTGCTGAGCATAGGGACGGCTAGCACGCAAACAAACGTGCCCCCGCCGCCATCACTTCTCTGAGCGCCGCATGCCGCTGCGCCAGCCGCCCGCCGAGCAACCCTTCAGTCTAATCCCCCCGAATTGGAACCCGGTCAGCAATGACCGGGTTCTCCTGCGTTTAGGGCTCACTAATTCCACTCTTAATTCTCAAACTCATTCTCACCTCGCATCATTTACTTCTCCGGCCCGGTCAGACTGAAACTGCAGCGACCGATCCATCGAGGATCGTTTGCCGCCCTGCAGTCAGAACGACGGATTTTGTCACTCTGACAGTGACGGTTTTTGTCGATTGAGGCATATTTTGAGGTGCTGGGGCTGTTCCCTTCTTGCGTTCCAGGAAGATCCGACTTTTATTTTTCTGATCGGTACCAACCACTTCCAGAAACGCGGCGGCCGCGCGTTGAGCCTAACGGAAAGCACTCAAAACTCATCGCTTCATCTGATAAACTCCCTTGATGCATGATGAGGTCGCCGTTGAAGCGCCCAATTCCAGGTTGCCAGTAGTTGCGGTTGCACGAGCCCCGGTTCCTCCGTTGACCGAAGTTTCCTGGGTCATAGCTTCAGCGCTCCTGCTTGTCCTTTCTTTTCCAGATTTTGAATTGTGGCCGTTCGCATGGGTTGGTCTCGTTCCTTTCCTGGTGATTATCGCCAGACCATTGAGGGGGGCGCGCGCTTTCATGTTGGGCTGGCTGTGGGGCGCAATCTTCTTTTATGGAACATGCTGGTGGCTTACGTATCCGATGATCCACTATGCCCATATTTCTGCCTGGCTGGCCTATCCGCTTTTATTGTTACCTATTTTGGTAGTCGCGCTCTTCCCTGCTCTCTTCAGCTTGTCGCTATCGCGACTCGTCGTCAGGTTTGGCGCCGAGGCGACCCTGGCCGCGCCGCTCTTGTGGGTCACGTTTGAATGGGCTCGTTACGCGGTCACAGGTCAACTCTGGAATTCTCTGGGTTACTCGCAGGCGTTTGAACCCTTGTTGATTCAGCCGGCGCGGTGGGGTGGTGTCTATGCTGTAAGTTTCCTCATCCTGACAGCCAACGTCGCCCTGACTTTTGCTTTTCTCGATCGCCGGGTGAAGGGACTAGCTGTTTCGGTCACTCTCCTGGTGGCCATACTATTGGTTATCGGCGCCGCTCGATTTGGCGGGACGCGAAATCGCGAAATACATCAGCCCGAGTCTGTGCCAATGGTGATAGCAGTGCAACCAAACGTTCCGATGGAGGGCTCGGATGATCCGGCTGCGATGGAGCAACTCTTGAATCGCCATCTCGAGCTTAGCGCGCAGGGTCTACTGAATGCGCCTCGCAATCTCTCTTCGGGTCTCCTGGTCATCTGGCCTGAGTCGCCGATGAACTTCAGTTACTCGCGCGACCCGCACCTGCGGGACGTCGTTGCGAACTTCGCGCGCAGCAACCACACTTCGATCCTACTCAACTCACTGGAACCAGCGACGGATGGCGGGGAACATAATTCGGCCATCATGGTAAATGAAGAGGGTCGAATCGTCGCTCAGTATGATAAAATCCGCCTGATGCCATTCGGCGAGTACGTGCCGCTGCCCCGCTGGCTACCGGGCGCGAGTTCGGTACGCGGAATCGTCGGCGATTTCATGCCCGGCAGTTTGTATACGCTGATGCCCCTCGGCGCTTTTCGCGTCGGGGTTTTTATTTGCATTGAAGCCGCGTATCCGTCAATCGCGCGCAGCTTCGTGAACCAGGGAGGGGACGCCCTGATTAATATCTCGAACGATGGATACCTGGGACCGACGCCGGTGAGGCGACAGCATTTGTCTAATGCGATCTTTCGCGCCGTGGAAAGCGGACGACACTTAGCCCGAGTGACAAACAACGGTATTAGCGCCGATATCAGGTCCGATGGACAAGTTTTGGATTCCACCCCCGGATTCGAGCCGGCTGTTCGTGCCTGGTCACTCAGCGATCAGCAGGCCAATAGGACTTTCTACACGCGACACGGCGACGTATTTGTTTACGGATGCGCCTTGATTAGTTTAGGAATTGTCTCAGCGACGTATAGGACCTATAGGTCGCGTAGGTCCTATACGTCCTATAAAAATCTAAGAGGTTAAGAATGCTTACAACGTTATCAATTCAGGATTTGAAAACTGCTTACGAAGATTTGCGAAAGAGAGTCGGACAACTCGGGAGGTTTCTTTGATGTCCCGGCGAAGCAGGCGGAACTAGACAAGATCGAAAGCCAGGCCTCCGCGCCTGACTTCTGGTCGGATCAGGAAGCTGCGCAGAAGCTTTTGCAGCAGAGGAGCAGACTCCAACGAACCATCGAGCGTCAGGAAAAGTTCGAAACCGAAGTGGCCGACGCCGCTGTGCTCTTTGAATTCGCGGAAGAAGATGAAAGTTCAGTAAATGAGTTGCGTGAACTGCTCGAGCGACTTGAACATGAAATCCTGCAAGCCGAGACTGAGACGCTGCTCGCCGGTGAAAACGACCCGCGCAACGCTATTTGCACGATTCATCCGGGAGCCGGTGGGACCGAATCACAGGATTGGGCCGAGATGCTCCTGCGCATGTATTTAAAGTGGGCTGAACGCCGTGAATTCAAGACGGAGATCATCGATTACCAGCCGGGGGAGGAAGCCGGGATCAAAGGCGTGACATTCAAAGTGGAAGGTGAATACGCATATGGCCTGCTGGCGGCGGAAGCCGGAGTGCACCGGCTGGTCCGCATCTCACCGTTTGATCAGGCGGCCCGGCGTCATACGTCGTTCGCATCGCTGTTCGTCTATCCGGAAATCGACGAGGACATCGAAGTCGAGGTTAACGAAAAGGATTTGCGGGTTGACACCTATCGCGCGACCGGCGCCGGTGGACAGCACATCAACACCACCGATTCCGCGGTGCGCATCACCCACATTCCCAGCGGAATCGTGGTGCAGTGTCAGAATCAACGTTCGCAACATCAGAACCGCGCTGTAGCAATGCAGGTGTTACGTTCTCGTTTGTATGAAATGGAGCTGGAAAAGCGTAAGGCGGAAACCGCGCTGCTCGAGGCGAACAAACAGGAGATCAGTTTTGGATCGCAAATTCGCAATTACGTCCTCGCGCCCTACCAGTTGGTCAAAGACGCGCGCACGAAACTTGAGCGCGGTGACGTCGATTCGGTGCTAGGCGGCGATCTGGACGATTTCATCAAAGCGTATTTACTGATGCGCCGCGCGGCGTAGATGTCGGATGACAAGTGAATGCTGAGGTTCAGGCGGTAACGGTATCCAGGCATTTTCTGCTTCTGGCCTACTGCTTCGTGACAACTGATTATGGCTACTATCTCAAACGAAATTGACATTCAGCCGGAGTCAGGAAACTCTCGTCTCAACGAAATCGTCGCGATC
>WNFP01001099.1_pt1 | contig 40121 bp, 32 predicted proteins | sample 5400201 | NCBI WGS metagenome assembly WNFP01 (sample SAMN13153355, study PRJNA577476) | soil metagenome | isolation source: 115 cm saprolite under Madrone tree | place: USA:California | collected 2016-06-14 | reverse complement strand
CAGATCGAGAGACTCTTCCGCAGGCTCAAGGGCTTCCGTCGTATCTTCACCCGCTTTGAAAAGCTCGATGTCCTGTTCCTCGGCTTTCTCACTTTCACTCTTATCGTTGAAGCCCTGCGTTAGTGTTAACACGCCCTAGGAAGAGCGATGCCTGGTCAAAACGTCATTGATTTTTTGGCACATAACGGCTGGCCCTTCTACCTTGCTCATGAACAGATCTGCGATGTCAGTATCCGCAGGCATCTCATTCACTCCTGAGATGAGAATCACCGGCAGGGCAGACCACTTGCTCTTGATCTGACGGGCAAGCTCCGTGCCAGTTTGACCGGGCATTAACTGATCTGATAGCACGAGATCTACCTGACGGGAACCGAGGAATCGATCGCCAAATCCGCGGAACCTGCCGTAATCACCTCATAACCTGCATTTTGAAGTACAAGCTTCCTCAAAATCAGGGAATTTGGTTCGTCGTCAAAGCACAAAATCAGGGCCTTCAATTCTGACAATTGTCCCTCAAAGCTCATGATGCCCCTGATAACACTGCAAGCTCAGAAGGCTGAATGGCCATTATGCCGGGAATGAATACGGTAAAACAGGTAGCGCTGGCGCCATTCAGCCGCATACCGCGAAATCTGATTGTACCGTCATACTTCTGCACAATATCCATACTGATCCAAAGTCCTAACCCGGTCCCTTTGGTGGACTTGGTCGTAAAAAAGGCTCGAATAGATGCTTGGCATTCTCCGGACGAATGCCTGTACTAGTATTACAAATGGAAACTCGAATTCCCCGTGGCAGCTTCCCTCGTTCCGCGGTCTCATCTATATACTTATTACGTTCAAGGTTCGTGGAATCTGGGGTGTGTTGGTAGATGCATCCGGCGTCCATCTCTTTCCAACGCTATTCGCCGTAGTTCTGGTGTATCACTGGAACCGAAGCGACCGCCCCGATGGACAATCCTCATCGCGCTATGGTTGTTTGCCGCAGGCGTAAGAATCATAATATGGTATGCCTCCATGGGGCGAAGGCGCTGAGCGGCTGGGACTGCTCGGTTTGCTGTTGGAATCCGCAGTTTTTTTGCTAATAACCTTGAGCAAGGCAGCCAGGCAAAAGGTAAACGATGTTGTCACACAGCTGATGTCCGATGGCAAGACGCCCGGGCTGGAGGTCTCCATTCAGAAGGATGGTAAAACCATTTATGAATGCGGCTACGGGGCCATCGCGAAGGGGCCCCTTCCCGGATTCGTTTCAGGTCAAATCGTCAGGGCCACCTGCGTAATGATCGTATTTTTCCTCACTTTCTTTATATCGAACCATGGATTCGAAGTCCTGTTCAAAAGAGAACACTCTGGCAATCATTTAAGGTCCACCGCATCTGCTGCCTCAGGGGAGGAAACATGTAAGCAACGAGCACAATAGTGAATCAAGCCCGCCGCCAGTTCGCCTCATCGTTCGAGCAGAAATCTCTCCACCTTGCACCTGTGGCTGCTTGAACCGATATCGTTGGAGCCCTGTGGCACTTCAAGGCAGGTCGAGGTCGTGCGGACGTTACTCCGCCGCAATCCAGACATGCGTCCCTGCCTGGCAGATCGATCATGTCGAATTTGCAAATATGTTGAGATTGGTGGTACCTAAAATCAATAACTTAGACTATTTTAGAGCGTAGTTCCTGAGGTGCCTGAGTGTTATTCCTGAGACGGGCCGTCGTTTTGACCAGAGTTGATGAAACCACCAGCCAGCCCCTATACAGAGCCAAAAACGCGCTCCAGCTTTCCGGCTGCGTCAGGCTTTCCAAACCAAATTCGTCGAGAGATCTCTGCGTGGTCTCCCAATGGTTTACCTGGCGCAAACCGCCCCCGGGCCGGGCTCCGGCGGGCTCGAAGAAGCAGGCGATTTTGTTTCCCGGATTTTTGCGTGTCTGGATCCAGCACCATGTTGCCAGCCTCGTCATACACAAGGCGGTGGGCAACGGACAGAGGAAGAACACATTCTGGATTCTTTTGCCCTAAATGTGTCTTGCGTCGAGTACGGACCTTATCTTTTGCGCCAACGTGGTCAGATGGAATGGCTTCTGCAGAAACAATGTACCTGGTCCAATCTCTTCCAAGGAAATTGTTCGATCAGAATACCCTGACATCAGAATGACCCTGGCGGTTGGATGGGCTTGTTTGAAACGCAACGCGATTTCTGACCCGCTGATGCCGGGCACAACCAAATCTGTTAGCAGAAGATGGATCGGTGACGGGTGTTTCACCATGAGATCCAGGGCCTCGGCGCCATTGCCGCTTTCCATCACGTTATAGCCGAGAGATTCAAGAAATTCCTTCGTTATGGAACGCAACCCAATCTCATCTTCAACCAGCAAGATCGTCTCTGATCCACGTGTTGTTTCTTTAGTCCCCACCTCCAGCTTCCGATCCCGCCTCGACGGGGGAGCGACCCTGGGAAAATAAATCCTGAATGTTGTGCCCTGACCGAGCTCAGACTGCACGGAAATGTGGCCGCCGAACTGCTTTACGATTCCGAATACAGTCGCCAGGCCCAGTCCGGTGCCTTTCCCTGTTTCCTTGGTTGTGAAAAAAGGCTCGAAAATCCGGCCTTTTGTCTCCATGTCCATTCCGGTTCCGGTGTCGCTCACAGCCAGCGTCACGTAACAACCCGCCGGAACTTCCGGATGAGGAGGCGCATCGCTGTTGTCCAGATCAGCGGTGGCGATCTCAATTACTAATTTGCCGCCCGCGGGCATGGCATCGCGAGCATTAACTACAAGGTTCATGGCTATCTGTTCAGTCTGACCGGCATCAATCCTGATGAACGCCGGTCCAGCCGTAGTGACCAGGCTCGTCTCCACGTCTTCGCCAATCAGATGGGGAAGGAACCTTGCAAATTCCCGCAGCAGCTGATTGAGGTCGAGTACCTTTGGTTCCAGGACCTGCTTTCGACTGAAGGCCAGGAGTTGACGAGTCACTAAAGACGCTTTGGCGCCAGCTGCAATGATGTGATCCACGTATTTACAGACCCGCGTGGTATCTGAAGCATTCAGACGTGTGAGTTCGGCGCAACTGTTGACGACCATCAGCAGGTTATTGAAATCATGAGCCACACCTCCGGCGATCTGTCCCACAACTTCCATTTTTTGGGCCTGACGAAGCTGTTGCTCCAGCGACCGCTGCTCCGTGATGTCTTCGGCAACTGCTTCATGAATGATCGTTACTCCCTGCGCGTCCCGAATCGGACGACCTGAGATTCGCACGGTCGCCAGCCTGCCATCTTTCCGTTTCCATTGCAATTCGACGCCAATGTAGGACTCCTGGCCTGACGTTTCTTCGAGGGCCGTCTTGCGCTCGGCGGCTTTCACGTACACGTCTCGCGAAAGGCTTAACTGCAGGACTTCTCCGGCAGAGGCGTAGCCCAGCATTTTAACGAGTGCCGGATTGACTGCAAGAAAACGGTCTTCATGTACGCTGGAGCGATAAATGCCGACTGGAGCATGATCGACAAGAGCACGAAATTCTGTCTCGGACCGTCGCAAGGCCTGAGCCGCTTCCTTGCGCTGAATTGCCTGTGCGACAGCATTGGGCAAACGAGTTAATCTGTCCTTCAGGATGTAGTCAGCTATACCTTGCTTTATGCAGTCAGCGGCCAGTTCATCTCCGAGCGATCCAGTCACCAGAATAAATGGAATATCCATCTGCATGGACTGAAGAAGCTGGAACGCCGCCAAACCCGTCCATCCAGGCACCCCATAGTCGGCAAGGACAATATCGTACGTCGCCTTTTCCAATTGCTTGCGGAACTCTTCCTGATTGATTACGCGATCAGCTGCAATGTCCAGGCCGCTTGTCCGCAGGGCACGCAGGCAGAGATCGAAATCTGAATCCCGGTCTTCCAAATAGAGCACGCGTAGTGGCAGTGCTTGCATCGCGTGAGCAGCCATCAAAATTCACCCGCTTATTTGCGATTCTATCCGATTTTCTCAGGGCGATCACGGGATCGGTTGAAAAGAAAATATAAGTGCAGTTACCAGGGGGGGCACAATAAATTAGACATATCTAATGCTGGCTATGCAAAATGTCTTAGTTATTTATTATCTATTAAATAAAGAAGTACTTATTAATATCATCTAACTAATCTATATAAATTTAAGATTAGTCTTGTGGGTTTTGTGCTGATCCGAAAGTAGTAACCGTGGCACACCGTGCACCAATCAAAAATAGGTAGTGCATGCGGGGTGCAAAGATGAAAAAGTATCGCCCAGGAAAATGTCGGCGAGTAGACTGGAGGCAGGTAAACGGCCTGCACTCAGGGATGCCCTCATCTCGCCGGGCATTTAGGCAGAAAGACGTTCGTCAGGGACTCGCTCCAAAACGAAGTAAAATGTTGCTCCTCGTCCCGTTTCGGATTCTGCCCAGACTCGGCCGCCATGGCGACGAATGATTTGTTGGACGGTTGCCAATCCGATTCCGGTGCCTGGAAAATCGCTTTCATAGTGAAGGCGCTGGAAGGCGCTGAACAGCTTATCGGCATATTTCATGTCGAATCCGGCGCCGTTGTCGCGCACAAAGTAAATTGCTGGCTTCGTATGGTGCTGGATGCCAAGTTCGATCCTGGCATTCGGAAGTTTGGATGTAAATTTCCATGCATTTCCGAGAATATTTTCTAACACAACTTCTAACAGCCCTCGATCTGCATTCGCAACGAGGTTGGGAGCGATGACAAATGATGCTTTGCGCCCTGGGTCTGACGCTTGCAAGCGGGACACAATTTCTCCTGCCAGACCGGTCAGATCGACCATTTCTCGAGCCAGAGCACGACGACCTGTTTGTGCGAGTTTCAACAGGTCTTCAATCAGCTGCCCCATTCGCTTCGCGGATTCCTGGACCTTGTGAAGCAGTTCTTTTGCCTCTGCATTCAGTTTGTCTTCATGTTCCTCGGCAAGAATGCGACTAAAACCAGAGATTGCCCGGAGTGGAGCGCGCAGATCGTGGGAAACTGAATAGCTAAAAGCCTCAAGTTCCTTGTTCTTGAGTTCCAGCTCCTCAGAAAAAGCAGCCCTGGCCTCCGCGAGTTGTCGAGCGGCATTCGCCGCGGCTACTTCCAGTTCCTTTTGCAGGAGTTGCTCGCGAATGTTGCGGTTCTCGTCCTCAAACTGTTTCCTGCGAAGCTGAGCTCGCACCCGCGCACGCAGAACCCCAATATCGCTTGATTTGGCGATATAGTCGTCGGCGCCCGCATTAATGCCCTCGATCATCGCGTCTTGTTCTTCCAGGGCGGTGTGCAGAATCAATGGAATGTCGCGCCATGCAATGGAACTTTTGATCCGGCGGCAGGTCTCCTGACCGGACCAGCCTGGCATCACCAGATCGAGCAGGATGCAATCCACCTGCTGGACCGACAATAACTCGACCGCCTCCTCCCCGGAGTAGGCGGAGACCACCTCATAGCCGTCCTGCCGAAGCTGGGTCGCAATCTCCTGAAGATATGTAATGCTGTCATCTACCGCGAGAACTCTCTTGGGCCCGAGCAGACTTGAAGTGGAGCGGACTACAGTGGGAGATCGGCCAGCGCGCAGGACCGCGGCCACTCGGGCCAGAACGATTCCAACATCTTCACCTTTGCGGACGTAGTCGTCAGCCCCGGCGTCCAGGGCCTTAATCTCGCCGCTTGCCTCTTCTGATGCAGTCAGTAAAATGCACGGTGTACGCCGCAGCACGGCGTCGTCCCTGATTCGGCGGATAACGGTAGCGCCGTCAATTCCGGGAAGTATGCCGTCAACCACGATGGCCGCGGGACGTTCATCCACCGCCACCCTCAGGCCCTCCTCTCCGGTTGGGGCAGTGATGACCACGTATTCGGAAGACTCCAGCGCAGACTTCAACTCTTCGCGAAAAGTCGGACTATCGTCGATGATAAGGATGGTCGTTGATTTTGGGTTTCCGTTTCCCGATTCCTCTTTCCGCACAAGTTCCCGGGCCCTGGCCACCACGTAAAACTGATCATATGGTTTCCCCACATATTCATCCGCGCCTGTTTTGAGTCCCCGGATGCGGTCCCGCACTTCCGACTCGGAAGACAACAGCATGACCGGAATCCTGGCTGTGGCTGCGCTGTTCTTAATCTCTCCCAGAAATTCAATGCCGTCCGCGTCTGCCAGAACAACATCGAGCACGATCAGCGCGAAAGACCTCATGGAAAAAGCATTACGCGCTTCCGCTACGCTGGAGCACAGGGTGGCCGTAAAACCCGCCAGTTCGAAGGCTTCACCCAGGTCCATACGGACGGTAAGGCTATCATCAATGATGAGGACCTCCGGATTCATTCCTTCCTCCTCAGGTCCACTCTCTGAGCGGTTGCGGTCAGTGTGGGCGCAATTTGGTCAAGGGCAAGGACCTGTTGAACGGCGCCGATCTGGATGGCCTCTTTGGGCATGCCAAAAACGACCGCTGTTGCCTCGTCCTGGGCCAATGTCAGGGCGCCTGCGCGCCGCAAGGCAAGCAGGCCAGCCGCGCCGTCCCTGCCCATGCCGGTCAGCAAGCAAGCCGTAACCTGATCACCAAGCTCCCGGGCAAGAGATTCGAAGAGTACATCCACGGAAGGCCTGCAGGAGTTTCGCTCCGGTTCGGAACTGAGCCTGAGCTTTCCCTGCTGTACAAGGAGATGAAGACCGGGCGGAGCCATAACAACACCGGCTTTCCCCAGCGCCGGCAATAGCTCCCCGTCTTTTGCAAACCGCACAGGCATCGTCATCTGACCATCGAGCCAATCTGCGAATGAGGCGCCGAAGGGTTCGCTGATGTGGATGACCAGAAGGATGGGAACCACGAAGTCGACCGGCAGTCGCCGGAGAATCTCCACAATCGCGGCCGGACCGCCGGTTGACCCTCCTATGGCAATGATGCGCCCGCGGGTTGCGCCGTTCGACGGCGCCAATGTTGCGGGACCTGCCGGAGTTCTCCCAAAAGAACCAATCTTTGCGCGGATATGGGTGATGACTTTTACGCGAGCGGCGATTTTGACGGCTGACACCAGCCTGCTTTCCCAGGCGCCATCCGGATCATCGCCGTTCGGCTTTTCGAGCACGTCCAGTGCGCCAGCTGCCAGCGCGTCGTAAGTCTTGTATATCTCTCCGCGGTTGGTCGATGCCGAGACCACGAGTATAGGCGTAGGGCAGTAAGCCATGACATATTCAGTGACCGCTACTCCGCTCATGACGGGCATCATCATATCGAGCGTGATCACATCGGGACGCAGACTCTGGCACAATTCAATGGCTCGTCTGCCGTCCTCAGCCTCTCCGATTACTTCAAACTCGGGATAGGCACTCAGTACTTCGACGAGGTACCGGCGCGTCGTGAGCGAGTCTTCAACTACGAGTACGCGTGTCTTCGGATCAGCCATTTTCTATCCCAATCAATTCACGAATTGTCTGCAGCAGATGGCCCTGGTCAAACTCTCCCTTCGCGATGTAGGCGCGCGCTCCCGCCTGTTCTCCGCGCCTGCGGTCTTCCACGGCGTTGCATGATGTCACCATGATCGAAGGAACAGTACGAAGAACCGTGTCGGTCTGGGTACGGGACACAAATTCAAAGCCATTTATCCCTGGCATCTCCACGTCCACAAGAAAGAGGCCATATTGTTTTTCCCGAGCTTTGACGAGGGCCTCCTCACCTGAAGTCGCCAAATCCACTTCGTAGCCAGCCGATTCGAGAATGGTCTGCTCCAGCATCCGTGTCGTCAACGAATCATCGATGACCAGGACCGAAGCGCGTTTCTCAGAATCCCTCTCGAGGACCGGCCCTTTCCCGAGGCAGGCTGTTGCCACCAGTCCTTCAGGATCGAGCATCAACTGTGGATTGCCTTCAGCATCCAGCGACGCACCTGCCACTACCGGTTCCGCTTTGACCAGCGCAGGCAGTGGCCGTACGACCAGGCTGGAGGCGCCAAGCAGCCGGTCGACGCCGATGGCTGCCGTACCAGAGGAGGCTACAAGCACAATGGCCGACCATGCCTGCCGCCTTCGCTCCACATCATCTGTTTTCATGCGCAAGGCCCTTGTCAGCGTCATGAAAGGAATTACTTTGCCATGATGGACAATCGATTCCTTCTCTGCCGAACAAACAATGTCATGATCGGTAATCCGCACGATTTGCTGGACTGCATCCAGTGGTAAGGAGACGACCATACCGCCGGCATCCACTTGCAGCGCGGTGAGAGACGAAAGAGAGACAGGAACCAGTATTTCCACGGAAGTGCCGTGGCCGCGCTCACTGCGCACCCTGACTTCGCCTTTGAGCCGGGCTGCGGTTTCGCGGACCACGTCCAGCCCGATTCCTCGGCCTGAAACTTCGTCGACTGTGCTGGAAGTAGAGACTCCACCCTTCATGATGATCTGGACAACCTCTTCCAACCCCAGGGAAGCAGCATTGGAAGGCGCCACTAAGCCTCGGCGAACTGCCACGCGGCGGACTGCGTCCACGTCGATACCGCGCCCGTCATCGCGGCAGATAAAGGACGCACTGTTTCCGCGCCGTTCGACCCGCAACTCTACCCGGCCCTGAACGGACTTCCCGGCTGCAATGCGCTCCGGCCTGGATTCAATGCCATGAGCTACGGCATTTCGAACTACATGGAGCAGGGCGTCTCGAAGGGCTGCCAGCACATGCGTATCGAGGCGGGAGTTCCCTCCGAAAGACTCGAACAGAACGTTCTTTTGAAGTGCCTGGGCGGCGTCACGGACCGCGCGCTCCAATGACGCGAAAACCGTCGATGCGGGCAGAAGGCGCAGGCGATTGGCGGCGTCGCTCACTTGCGTAAACTCGGCTTCCACCTGGTCGATTCCTGCCATCAGGCCGCGATCAAGCCGCTCCAGATGGCTGCGAAGCTCTTCCGCCAACTCTCTGGCTTTCATACTGGCAGCCGCAAGTCCTGTTCCGTTGACCTCGACTCCCGGTCGCAACGCAAGGGTATCGAGCAGGCTGCCAGCCAAATGTCGTGCGCGTTCGATGGCCCCCGCCTCTCGCCGGAGCGCAGTGATCTGCACCGCAGTCTCTGAGACGCCCTCGAGCAGCCTGTCCGCCTCCTCTATTTCCACCCGTACCGTTTCGGAGAACTCTTCCACCACACGCCCGGACGTTTCTCCTGCGCCTTCCGCGCCGGGCACATCAAGGACCGCAACCTGGGCCGCAGCCGTATCCAGCAGGCCCAGAACCTGGTTAATGCTTTCCTGCGAGACCGCATCCGGTTTTTCCCGGCATGCTGCAAATGCATCTTCTATGGAGTGGGCAAGTTCAGCAATTCCCGGCTGCTTTACCACCCGCGAGGCGCCTTTGAGCGTATGGGCGAGCCGCAGGATCCGGCCAACCAGGTCCTTGCCTCGGCTGCCCCTCTCAAGCTCCAGTACACCCTGGTTTAGCCCTTCCAGTAGTTCGCGTGCCTCGATCCGGAAATATTTGTACCTGTCCTTGTTCTGGTCCATTCGTCATGCACTCGCAGTCGGCTGGATGAGCCGCGTCAGTTCGCGCGACAGTCCCGTTAGCTGGGTCGCGGTTTGCAGGGTCTGGGTCAGGCTGGCTTCGGTTTCCCTGGTGGCCTGAGCAACGCTGGAGATGGCCGCGTTGACCTGCTCCACGGCAGTGGCCTGTTGTTTTGTGCTGAGTTCGATTTCTCTCGCGGCTTCGGTCGTAGTCCCGAGCAGACTGGTGATCTGCTTGAGGGCAGTCGTCACTTCGGTAAACTGCCGGGCGCCGAGATCGACCGCTTTGGTTCCGCCCTCGGTTGCCATCACGGTGGTATTGACTGCGGCCCGGATCTCCTCGATCAGCACCCGGATATCCTTGGTTGAACCGGCCACGCGATCAGCCAGTTTGCGAATTTCGTCGGCCACTACGGCAAATCGCTTTCCGGCATCACCAGCGCCCGCGGCTTCAATGGTCGCGTTGATGGCCAGGATATTCGTCTGCTCTGCCAGCTCATTGATAATTTCCAGGATGCCGCCAATCTGCTGTGACTTTTTCCCGAGATCAAGCATATGGGTGACGATGAGGTCCACCTGGCGCTTGATGCTGGTCACCGATTCGTGGGCTTTCTCAACTGTCTGGTCTCCGGAGCGCGCCGCTTTGGAGGTTTCTTCGGCAATATGGGCGACCCTTTGCGCGCTCTCGGCAATCTGACGCGATGTCGCCAGCAATTCGCCGATGGTGGTAGTGATCTCGCTCATGGCCGTCGATGACTCCTTTGCGCCTGACGCCTGTTGATTGGCCGTGGATTGCAGTTCCACGGAGGAACTCTGAACGTGCTGGACCGCCAAACCAATCTGGCCGCTGAGTGAGCGCGTAATCATGAATGCCGCGGCGGTGACAAGCAGAAGGCAGAGCAGTGTCCCGTAAATGATAGTCTTCTGTGCGCTGCTGGATGCTGCCTCCACTTCCTCGGCGCGTTTGGCCAGGAGTTCCCGCTCCTCCTGCTCCATCTGTGCCGCTACTGCCCGCAGATCGTCCATGAACTTCTTGCCCGCTCCCGCCCGCACAATCTGGGCTACCTGTGCCACGTCTCCTTTCCGGCGCAGATCGATGGTTTGCTGGAGCTCTTCCAGTTTCGCTTTGACAAGCGGCTCTGCCTGGCTGATACGTTTTTGCTGATTGGGGTTGTCGGCGGTCAGTGTCCGAAGTTTCTCGAGCACTTTGGGAAGGCCGTTGAGCGCGTTGTTATATGGTTCGAGGAAGGGCTGGTCGCCGGTGATGATATAGCCGCGCTGCCCGGTTTCCGCATCCTTCAGCAGGCTGAGCATCTCGGAGATGTTTTCGAGGACCTCGTGCGTGTGGGTCACCGATTTACTGGTGTCGGTGAGCGAGTTGATGCTGCGATACGCTACGGCGCCGATTGTCACTAACAGAAGGAATGCCAGCGTGAATCCGGCCGCTATCTTTCTTCCAAACGTCCACATGTCATCGCTCCTTGTATCATCGCTGCTTAGAAGGCACTCGATTCTCAGCGCAGCGTCTCTGAATCACTTCCACCAGAGACGTGATGCTGATCACCGGGCGGACCAGGCCGCCCACACGCGCCACGTTTTTAACGTACTCGCGCGTCATGTTTTCCTGGCTGGCTGCGTACACCTGTACCACAGGGACCCGGATGTAACCTTCCAGGTCGCTGAAACCCAGGCCGACCTCATCGTCGGTTCCACACAAGGCCAGCCACCGGGCCGGTCCCATGTCTCGGGTGTAACCGAGGAGTGCTGCCAGGCTGTATATGGGTATGAGACTGCCGCGGATACCAGCTATTCCTAATAATTCCGGAATGGGGCTGGGGATTGCGACGGTCTTTCGGTTGTTGGCCAGACCAGTGATCTCTGTGACCCGTATGGCGTAAGGGTTCCCAGACAGGCGGACGGCCAGCATATTTTCGATCTGTTCGGTCTCTGGGGACGAAGGTGGAAGGGAGTACGACCGGTCGAAGGTATTTCGAAGCTCGGAAACCGTCTGGACGATGGGTGATAGAGCACTCATGAATGGCCTCCACATGCGCGAAGTTCCGCCCGGCAGAACTCGGACAAGGCCTCGCGGGTAAATCCACCCCCAAAGAGAAGAATTCTCGATGCATCCTCTCGTACCAGAAGTGTTAGTGCCTGTCCCAACTCCCGCAGGGCAGTCTCTACATCAGCTGAACGCTTGGCTACCAGCCCTAAGTGGAGATGAGGCATGGCGAACGACGAATCCAGGTAGACCGCGGCCTGGTCGTGCTCCACTGCGGCGTTCCGGTCGCCTGTATGCTCCCGGCAAAGCGCCATCAGGTAATGAGCGCCGGCATTCAGGTCATCCAGCTTGAGCAGGCCCAGGCAGACTCTTTCAGCTTCCGGCAGGTCGCCCCGGTTGGTGAGCAAAACGGCAAGCAGCAGCTGCACATCCGGATCCCCTTTCAGCCCCGGCGGAAGGGCGTTCACAAGCTTGATCGCCTCTCCAAATTTCTCGCTCCGCAGAAGCTCAATGGCCAGGGTCCGGTCCCAGGCGGCAACCGGCCATACCGCTGGCTTTGGCGGTTGCGCACCGGTGTCTTTCTGTTCCCCGGCAGCCTGGCTGCTCTTTCCGTTTGTCAGGGCCGTGATGCGCTCCGACGCTCGCCGGATGATGTCGAACCACGAACCACTCGGCCCACTCAACGCTGGAATTTGTGCATGCGCTGGACCGTCTGGGGGTGAAGCCTGGATGAAAGGAAGGTTGCCATGCGGTTCCTGGGCGTCCCGGCACTGGTAATAAAAAGTCTCGTGCGTATGTCGCAAATGAAAATCCTGAGAGATGCCGCGCAGGGTTTCCGCATGGCCCAGGAAGAGAAAGCCCCCGGAAGTAAGGGACTGGGCGATACGCGCGATGACCGATCGGGCCGCCTCAAGCGTGAAGTACATGGTTACGTTCCGGCAAAAAACCACGTCAAAAGCATCGCGCTGCCAGAACAGGGGATCCTCATCAACCAGGTTTCGCTCTTCGAACGTGACCATGGACCGCACGGCGACGTCGAGCGCCAGGTCGCTCCCTTCGTTGTGAAAATACGTCGTCCGGAAATTGGGAGGCGTGTCTCGCAGGGACCAGGTCGTGTATTTGGCCCGCACAGCTTTTGCCACTGCCGACGGGTTTACGTCGATGCCCCGGATTGTTATGTTCCACGACGCGAGTTCCGGCAGCTTCTCTCGAATGAGGATGGCCAGGGAATATGCTTCTTCTCCCGAAGCGCAACCCGCCGACAGGATACGAAGCTCCCGGCGTCCATTTCGTTCTCGAATCCGGTTCGGGACCACCACTTCGGTGAAGACGCGGAAGTGGTCGGAGTAGCGGAAAAAATAGGTCGCACAAACGGTGAGTTGCTCAGCGACCGCCAGCAATTCTTTTTCTGATGAAAAAATGAGTTGTTGATACAACCAGTAGCGAGGGCATCCGGTACTATCCATTCGCTGCCGCAGGACATCCTCAAGAAAGTGCTGCTTGTTATCGTCGAAATTTAGCCCCAGCCGCTGCGCCACTAATGAACGAAATTGCTCAACAGCCGCGCGGTCAAGCGTCGCAGTCACTGGGCTACCTCTCTTGCGGCGACCGCCTGCCAGACTGATTCCGGCAACTGCCAGCCTGCTCGCAAAACGATCAGCATTTGTTCATCGAGCGTTCCGATCGCCTCGATGATCTCCCGCGAAACCCCGTGTAGAAGTGGTGGCAGGCTTTGGAGCGTCAAGGCATCTAATGCGCGAATACCCTCGACAGCATTGACCGAAAGCGCAACCTGCCTTCCGCCAGGACGAAGTGTAACGAACCTGCCAGGGGCGCCATCAGAAGTCCCGAGAAGAACGCCTAAATCAACTACTGGGGTGGGTGTTCCTCGTATGATCGAAATGCCCCTCACAAAAGACAGGGCGCAAGCAATCGACTCAATGGGCAGCGGACGCATGGTTTCGATGACGTGCATCAGCGGCAAGGCACAGGAGCCTGCCTGAACCTGAACGATCAGAACTCGGGTTCCGCTGGGAGTACCCTCGGTCATTCCTTCCTCACAGTAACTCTCTCCACATTAGGAAAGCAGACCAGAAACCTAACCCATTAATGAAGGATCTTATCTGGATGCACAAGAAAGACTCTTAATTGGTCTGCCTCCCCTATTTGAATTCCTCATAGCAATTACTGTTTTCTTCACGCGGCTGTTACTGTCTTGAGGGCTGCTGTGTCGCCGCTCTCACAGACTACTGCCTGAATCACGTCTGGCTGATATGTTTTACTTGCCATTGTTTTGCCGCTGGAGGACAGAGTGAGAAGGCAATGTAACAAAGGAGCTGCTGCAGAGCGGATTAATTCAAGCATCCCAAGCACCTTTCATCAGGCCCGGTTCAATTTAAAGAATCGACAAGTTCCGCGATCTCAGAAGTATGATGCAAAGGTAGTTTGAAAACAATTGTTTTTTATCGTACAAATGAAATTAATAAGATTTAACAAAAGAACCGTCTGTTAGACATTTTTTATCTAGTTGTTACTATGATGATTGAACGTCATTTATCTATAATCACTCTGCATCTATTGAATTACTGTCACGGTATGTTTTCGGAACAGGAGCCGTATCCGTGACGGCATTTGCAGTACAGTGATGATCCCTGCAATACGAAGGCGGTCATTATTGCTTTCGGGAGCCGCGGTACGCAAATTTGGCAATATGATGCGGGCAAGGGAGGAGACGCGAGCGGTGTGGAACACTATTTGGCTTAAGCAACTATTGCAGGACCTGCGTTATGGCGTGCGGCAGTTGCTGTATAGCCCGGGGGTACAGCCATTGCCATCACCACGCTCGCGCTCGGCATCGGCGCCACTGCGGCGATTTTCAGTTTTGTGAATGCCATATACTCAAGCCTTTTCCCTATCCCCATCCGGAGCAAATTGTCAGAGTGGGGGGAAAACCCGAGCGGAGGCAGCTACTTCATTTCCACTCTGAACTTCCTCGATTGGGAGCGACAGAATCGCTGTTTTTCAATTTTTTTCAGCCATCGCACCGGACACGGTGACCTTGTCATCTTCCGGCGAAGTTCTGCATCGAACTCCGTCCCGTAGAGAGTTCCCAATCCCCAGGGTCTTGGTATCCATGGGCCGATCTCCGCTGTGCCAGCGGTTGCAGGAGCACCAGGTGGATTTTTTGCGTAAACGCCGCCAATGAGCGCGCAGTTCTTCCAGCAATCTGGGACTGAGCATCACATCCCGGTCCTGGCGACCATTGCCGCACTGTATGTGAATCACCATCCATTTGCTATCGATGTCGCTGCTCTTCAGGCGTGTCAACTCGGCGTTGCGGATGCCTGTGGCATATAGGGTCATCAAGGAGGGTGCGGTAGAGAGGAGTCGGAGCGGCATCGATGAGCTGCGCCACTTCTTCCTGGCTAAGAATGGTGGGCAGGCGATGGGTTTTCTTCGGATACGGAGTATCGGCAATGCTCCACGGTTTTTTCAGTGTCTGAATATAGAAGAACCGCAGGATACAGAGATGGTCCGTCACTGCGCCAGGTGACAGTTTATGCCTGGAAAAAGGGTGAGCCTGGTATTCCCGGATGTGTCGCGGATCTAAGACGCATCCGCCGGATGGCTAGGTGGAAACCACACGAAGCCAGCAGGTCATCTTGAGACGCGTGAAGAAGGCACTCCGGGCAAAGTTGTGTCAGGCCAACGCGAACCCTTTATCTCAGGAATGCGTAGTCGCGTTTGCCACCTTGCTCCGGGATACCCTGCGGGTGCTGCCGACGAGATTAAATGCCACAAACTAATCAGGAGAGTCTGCTGGTCGAGAATGATTATTGATCCACCCCACGAGCGTTGCACGCAAAAATTCCAGTAGCCGGCTTCTCGGGATCTTCCACTCGCACCACTTCCACTACGGGTAATTCGGTAAGCGCCTGGATCTGCATCTACGTGCCTTTAGAGAACCCGAGCGACACCGCCCCGCTCTCTTGAGCGAGTAAGTTCGTCTCACAATCCTCCGGATCGTTGTGCATTCAAGCAAAGCTGTTTTAACAGCTACATCCTCGCCTCTCCCCATGACATCTGTACTCGTGTGTTTGATCAAAGACGCCACAAAGAGGGCGCACAAGACACAGGAGGCACATATGACAACTGGTTCAACGCAACACACCGAACGTCTAACGCGCAAAACCGCCGTGCTGCTCCTGGTAGATCACCAGGTCGGCTTGTATACCGGCGTTCGTGACATCGACATCCTTCAACTGAAGCACAACGTCGTTGCTCTCACAAGATCGTTGCTCGCACTCAAAGTGCCCGTTGTCGTGACCACGACGACCGAGAAAATGTGGGGACCGCTCATTCCCGAACTTGCCGATGTTCTGCACGGCGTACCGACCATCGAACGCACGACGGTAAACGCCTGGGACGATAAACGCGTCGTCGATGCCGTTAAGGCGACTGGCCGAAAGAAACTCATTATGACGGGCATCTCAACGGACACTTGCCTCGCTTTCCCGGCCATTGCGGCGCTTGCCGATGGTTTCCAGAGTTATGCGGTGATCGACGCGTCCGGCGGCTTCAGTCAAACGCAGGTCGATATGGGAATCTTCCGCATGCAGCAGGCTGGTGTCGTCCCCGTGGGCTATTCCAACGTTCCTATTGAGATTTTGGCTGACAACGCGGCGCCGGAGGCCGAGGCTGTGTACGCAGCGCTCGGCATGCCGTTCAGCGCCCTGGTCTTTGGCCTAAGGCATTACTACGCGCCAGCTGCATGAAAAGGAGAAGTCATAATTTCCTGTTTGCCGACACACACCCGTAACCTGGCGGTGACCTTTGCGGCTCTTGATGAGCGAATGGCCCTGTTGCGCCATTCGACGAATTGCATCGCGCGTCCAATGGCAATGCCTCGACCTAGTCCCCAGGCATTTCGGCCATGGTCTCAGGGGGGAATTCAAAGCCCCAAAGTCCAAAGCTTCCAAGGCGCTGGTCCCTATGCACCCCGTGCTGGCTGGCTTTCTGATGACTTGCAGGGAGAGGACGCCTTATGCGAAGGATGACGATTACGTTTTCCCGAGTGTCCGGCTGAAGGGCAAGAAGCCGCTGTCGGCTTCGATCATGGTGCAGAAGTATCTGCGCCCGGCTTGCCGTCAAAGCCGGAGCGATCAAAGAGGGCGAGCGAGTGCGATTCGGTTTTCACAACTTCCGCCATTCATTGGCTTCATCGCTGGTGAAGATGAAGTATGATCCAAAGACCGTGCAAGGCATTCTGCGTCACGAAGATGTAAGGACGACGATGCAGCCCTATGCGCAGTCCGACCAGGAATCAAAGCTTCGAAGCTCAAGGCAAGTTTCTGGAAATGCTAATAGAAGACAAGATGCGCCTGTTGACGGAGAAAGTGCAATGAAATCCTGGGCTGAGCCTTGGGCTGGAGAAAATCAGTGAAACCGTGTAAGTCTTTTGGAATGATGGTGGCCAGGGACGGAATCGAACCGCCGACGCCAGCCTTTTCAGGGCTGGCAACGTCCAGTTTTATGTAGTTGATTCCATTTGACTTAAGCATGTTTGTCGATCACTTTTTGCCCGGTTTATTGGAACGTATTGGAACGTGTTTTGGAACGTGCTTCAGTTTACGAATTCTGACTCATTCAGCGAAGTCAGCCGGTCTACAGCCCGCCGCTGCGAAGCTGGTACGAACTGCTCATAAATATCGAGCGTCGTACTTGCACGGGAATGTCTCATCTGTGCCTGAGCGTCTTTCACATCAGCTCCAGCCATTTTGAGCCATGTCGCGTGAGAGGTTCGCAAGCAACGCCAATTAACCCAGCCGATCCCCAGCTTTTTACCAGCAGGCTTGATGAAACGGCAAAGGATGCTGTTGTCCCTCATCGGTGCACCTGTCCTGATTGATGCAAACACAAGATCATCTGGACCAGACGTTTTGACTACTGAGTATGTGCGTACCGCCCTGCCTGCCGGGATTTTTACTGTCAAGGTCTTAAGACGATGTATCCGGTCGATCACAACCTGATTTACAGCAATGGTTGCGTTGCTGGCCTCGCTCTTAGGGCAACCCCAATCACCCCGACAATAACGTTCGTCAATTGTGATTGAGTCTTTGTGGACGTTTCGCCACTTCATGCCGATTACCTCGCTGACGCGCATTCCCGTGTACAGCGCCACAAAAACCATGCTGGCGTATGGTTCGGGAATGTTCTCCAGCAAGGCCGAGAATTGCGCTGGAGTGACGTAAGGCTTCGACCGCTTTCCTCGCTTTGCCGGTGGCAGTCTTACTCCTTCGACTGGGTTCATGACCAAAAGACCATAGGTCTTAGCCGAGCCCAGAATGCTTGAGAGCACATCCCTGATCTTGTCTTTCGACTCGTGACTCAGGGGACTACTTCTCATGCCAGAGAAATACTGCTGAACGGAAAGCGGGGTCAGATCGCGCAGGCACAATTCGCCAAACGCAGGAGTGAGGTAATTCCTGATCACACCTTCATATCGCTCTTGTGTGCTTTTGGCCATCAGCGGTAGTACGGTTGCTTTGTATACGCTCTCTACATATTCAGTAAAAGAGGTTGCGGAGCCCAGCGTTACAAGTCCCTGGTTGAGCGGTCTGAGAAATTCAGCCGCTATCTTTTTGACTTCGCGCTCCAGCATGTCTGCTGGAGCAAGTTTTTGCCGCTTGCGTTTTCTGGTGTGCTTTCCATTAACAAATTGCTCCTGCCAATAGAGCAACCACCAGAAATTTCGTTCGCGGAATGGTTCGGGGTTCTGGAATCTTCTGCGCGCCATTGTTTCGAGGTTTCTCCTCTGCATTGGCGCGCAGAGGCTTGTCTCAGGATGCACGATATCACATTTTTCATCCCTAACAGCGTTATTGATCCGTGTTACCATTCCACTTCTTCCCGTATAAATCTGAAACGAAACTGGTCTGTCCTCTTTGCTTGCTACTATTCGCCAACTGCTTGCCCGTGGCCTTGTGCGGCGGCGTGCTCCTGTCCTTCTTCGCGCCCATGCCCCTGTTGGTGGCTGTCGTGGTCATGCCCGACCGACTGCGGCCCGATTTTCTGCCCAAAGTCGCGCTCATGATCCTGCTGGTGATCTGTCGCGGTGCGCTGCGACACATCGCGTTCCAGACGCCTGCCAAGGTCAAGGCGGTTGTCGGTGTAAATCTCCGCGTCGTAGCGTCCGCGTGATACGGCAACATAGGCCATGCGGCTGTTTACAAGATGTTCGCTTTGCTCGGTATCGACGTGGATCAAAACTCGGTCGGCGGTTTGGCCCTGGCTGCTGTGGCTGGTCACGGCGTAGCCGTAATCAAGGTGCGGATGTTCTTCGGTCTCAAAGCGCACCATGCGGCCTGAGTCGGAACGGATTTCTATGTGACCATGTTCTTCAAGATTGGTAATGGTTCCCAACTCGTGGTTGGCGACATGGAGTTCTTTGGACGGGGCAGTAAATTGAACGCGGTCACCTTCGGCGAACTGCCGTTCACTCTCCCGGTAAACGGAAACGCCGCGCAAGCGGCGCGGATCGTAGGTCACCTCTTTCCCGTTCGCCCGTGCCACGGTGATGAGATTTTCTTGTGCATTCTCGATGCGACTCACCGTGGCATAGCTTCCTGGCTCGATTCCAAGCTGAGTGCTGCCTTTGGAATATCGCAGGACATCGCCGGGATGATATTGCGCGGCCCAGGCGCGGTCTGTTCCAGTCAGCTCCTGGCGCGGATCAAGGACGCGAACGCGGTGCTCGTCATGGCTGACAAGCCCGCGCTGCTGCATCTCGCGGTGAATGATGGTGTTTAATTCGCGGCGGGATTCGTTATCGGGAGAAATGACCAATGTATTCTGCGGCCTCTCCGCATAGTCATGGGCCATCTGTGACAAGCGGTTCTGACGGTCTGCGATCTCATGCACCCGGCCCTGGTGTGTGAGGCTGGCGACGGCGGTGCGGACCTCGCCACGGGCGAGCTGTTCCACGGCTTGCTTAAGCTCCGGGTCTTTCTGGCGGACGATTTCATCCAGGCTGGCCGTCCGCATTCCGGCGGTCTGTAGCTGCTCATAAGGCCGTCCGGCTTCCACCGCCTGATGCTGGCGCACATCACCCACCAGTAAAACCCGGTCTTGCGGATTCAGGCGATGCAGAAACTCGTTCATCTGCTTCGTGCTGGCCAAACTGGCTTCGTCAAGGATGTAAAGATGTCGGACTGCGTCATTTTCCTGCGCCCCGCGCACAAGATGGCGTTGCAATGTCGAGACCTCCATTCCGGACTCGGCAAGCTTCTGCGCTGCGCGTGAGGTCGGCGCAAAACCGTCCACCTGATAGCCTTCCCGCTGCGCGGCGTCTCGAATTGCGCTCAATACCGTGGTCTTTCCGGTTCCGGCGATGCCTTCAAGTCCGGTGATCCGGTCCCGGCTGCTCAGGATTTCTTCGGCTGCGATTCGTTGGCTCTTGTTCAAATGGGAGTATTCGTCTTCGATCTGGCGGCGGACTTCAAATGACACTATGGCCGGATGCTGGTGCTGGCCCTCGCGCATAAGCTTGATGTTCTCGCGTTCCAGGCGAATCATCTCCATAGTGGTAAATGCCCGGCCCGGTACTCCCGGCCTCTGTTCAACCTCGATCAGTCCACCCTGCTCGATGCGCTGCTGGAATCGCTCCTGAATCTCTTTCAGTGGCGCTTCTCCCATGGAACGGTGGAGCGTGTCGCGCATCAGCTCGCGTTCGTTGGCTACTGCCTCACGCTCAAGGTTTCTGTCCCGTGCAAAGGTGATGGCGCGTTCAATGGCCGTGTGGGCCTCACCGGCCTGATCGTGGCTTTGCTCATGTGCATTGTGCTCAAGCCGGGCCTGGGCTTCGTGCAACACCTGTTCGGGCTGATTGCTGTGTCGTTCGGCCATCTCCCGATGCAGACGCTGCATTTCCTCGTGAGGGACGTCGAGTTTTGCGCCCCGTGTGCGGTGGGCAGCAATCTGGGCGGCCTCGGCGCTGTTGATCCCTTCCGTTGCGAGATGTTCTTTGATCTGCTGCCGGCGTGGGCTGCTGGCCTCAAGGTATTCCTGCGTGTAACCCTTGACCTCAGGCGCGCCGTTGGCGCTCTGTTCGATCTGATAGCCCATGCCGCGCAACCGCAGGGCCAGTTCAGAGCGATAAATAGCGGTAGCGTACTGCTGTGAACGGTAAAGCTCTCGTGGTTGCAGAGCGCGCATCTGGCCGTTCTCGCGCTCCGTCATATTGAAGAACACGACATGGGTGTGTAGCTGCGGAGCGGCATAGCCGTTCACCGGGCGGCTGCTGTCATGTTCAAACTTTGCGGCAATCCATTTGCCCGTGGTTTCGGGAAGATGATAGCCACCGATGCGGGCCTGCACGTACTTCTCAAGCTCATTCAGGGCAATCTCTACACTCTCGCGGTGGGCCATACGGACACGTTCATCTCCAGCCACCAACGCTGTGAGCGAAACGCTCTTGGGGGCGGAAAAGGTCGCGTCCCATCCGGCAGAGCGGTGCTGGATTGATTGCACGCCGCTCAGCGGATGCTGGCCCTCGGCAAGCCGGGCGAAGTGCTCTTGCGAGACCTCGCCCGTCAAGCCCCATTGCTGCGCCAGCCTACCGTGCCACTCACCTTTTATCCTCTCGCCTTCCGTGTAGTAGTTCTCGCGGGAGTTGGAGAACTCCTGCTGGTGATACTTCTGTGCCTGGCCGGATGTGAGCGGCTTGGATATGGTCAGCATGATTTCCGTTACCTCCAATAACGTTCGTCGTGCTGTGTTTGTTGGCTTTGTGGCGTGTCGCCGTTGGATTGCTGTTTATCGGAACGTTGCGGCGGCTTCCGGGGCGGTATAAGTCCAAAAGCCTCGTCTGGTGCTGGCGGTCGCATCGGCCCGGTCTCACGCAGAATGAATCCGGGCTGGACTTTGGGCAGAGTGATGTAGGGGAAGCTCAATTGCACCACGAGGTTTTCGCACTTCAGAAACCCATGCAGCGAAGGCAGGCCGCAGACTTCCGATGCCATCACCAATGGTTCACAACGGCGTTCAAGTTGAAAGCTCCTGGTGTCCCGGCTCTGCGGATAGTGGCCCTGCGTACGAGTCTCCCGCAGCAGCTCAATCTCCCTGTCGCCGATGGTTTCAGCGATCCATTTCGCGGACTTTGGTTCACTGGTACGAAGGAAGATTTTCGTTGCTGGCTGGGAAAGCATCGCTTCGGCCTCAAGACCGTAACGGGCCTCCAGTTGGCTGCGGCCCTGGAATCCGAGCACCATCGGGCAATTGGCCTTCCTGTTTTCCGTCACCGCAGTATGCAGTTGCGGCAACTTCTGCAAGGACGCCAACTCGTCCAGCACAAACCATACTGGGCGAGCGTTTGGATTAGTGATCCCCTCGCGCATCAGGCGCAATACCAGCGTATCCAGCCACAAGCTGATGAGCGGGGCCAGCCGCTCGCGGGTGTCTGGCGTGGAAGTCAGAAAGAGCCATCCCTTCCGTTGCCTGGACCAATCGCGGGTATTCCAACTTGCTTTTGTCTCCCGCTCTTTGGGTAAGAGCTTGAGCACCTTGCCAACCATCTTCAACTCGGACAACACGCCTTCGCGCTGCGCTGGCGCGGATGCGGCAATCAATGATTCAACTTCACTGCCTTTGACGCGGCGTTCAATCTCCTCGTCATTGGTCATCCACCAGGCCAGTTCGTCTGCGGTGGGCTTGTAGGTCAAAAGGTGAGCGAATATTTCCTTGGGGCCACGAGTGAAGAACCGCTGCTCGTTGGGGCGCTCCGAGAAGAGTGAGGCCGCCAGCGTTACCGCCTCGGCTTCATGTTCTACCTCGTCGCCCGGCGACCAGTAGGGCATTCTTGCGTCCAGAGGATTCAAAATCTGGTCGCCGCGCTCAGGGTTGTAAAACTGCGGCGTGTATTCAAGCGCCGGGTCGTACACGATGGCCGTATCCCCACGCTGCGCCAACTGGATTAGAATCTGGCGAATCAGCGCGCTCTTGCCGGTCTCGGTGTCGCCCATGATGAGGCAATGACTGCTCTCGCGGGCGCGGGGAATGCGGACCATGCTTCCGTCCCGGCGCAGCAGCTTTTCCGAGAACGTGCGCGGCTCATTGGTGACAAATCCAAGTCCATTGGAGCCGTTGCTCTGGTTGAACTCGGCTGCGGTCACAAATTCAGGACCGCGCACCCGCCGTCCATACTTGCGGATTCGCATTCGCTCCCGGTCCTTGACGATAGCCACGGCCAGACCAAGGGGCAGGAATCCCAGCCCTAAATAGAGCGGCATCATTGCCATGTCGCCCAAAGTGGCGTCCTGATATATCCAGTGCCGTACGTACTCCCTCAGCTTCGTGTTCTCATATTTGGCAGACGGCTCCAGCACCAGTCTGGCGCTGCCCTCGTTGGCGGATTCCTCGGAAAGGGCAAACGGGACACGAGACCCCGCTGGCAGCTGTTCAATGGGAATGGCTACAACGTCTGAGTCCAAGGCCAGCCGATGCCTTCCGGCCTGATCTTCTACCTCCAGTAGGCGGTAAGGGCTGGCCTTCACGTGAAAGCCTTCCATCAGGCTCATATTCATGTAGGCGCGAAGCCACCATTGCTGCAACGGTGTTAGTACCGCGTATTGCCGCCATAAACCAAGACAGAAGATGATTACGGCAATAAAGAATATGCTGAATGTCCAAACCGGCTTGTCGCTCGGCCAGCTATATTGTTCGTCCTTACCCCATTTGTTACTCATATCTTTACTTCCTTTTCTCCCAGCCTCGGGCTGGGCCGCTGACTTCAGGCGCAGAGTCGCACGGGTTTAAAACTCGGTCAAATTTCCTCAAAATGGGCCGATTTTATGCGCCTCTTGCGGACGGGGAGGCTTCCGAGTTGCTGCTGGGTTACTCTCGCGGAGCGGGAAGGCGGTTTTAAAGTAACGTATGGACAAATTATTTAAGCTATTGAAAACATTGGCTATCGAGCATTTCAGACACAGGCATAAGGCGGAAAGCCTGGCGGGTCCAATCCTTTGCCTGTATTTGATCCAGGCACTTTCTGGCGTAGATCAGGGCAGCGGGGAAATGCCCAGTGGTTTCTCGGCATTTTGGGGACCGGCCGAATATTTGACCGAGTTTGGGACTCGTGCTATGAAATGGGCTTTTTGTGCGATTTCAAGCTTGTTCGATTTTTTTCAATAGTCGCACCTGCCGTCCATCCCCTTGCAAGACAGAGAGTTAAGCGAATTGGAAGGCACCAGAGGCCCCGGTTTTAGTGAGATGAAATCGGTTCCAATGTCATGTCATCTCACAAGAGCTGAATTTTTTTGTGCGATGTCAGTTGTACGGGTTTTTATACATCTCACAAGCCTGCCGGGGCTTCATTTCGGTACCCTTCGGCGGCCTTCGTGGCGTCCTGGGGCCGGATGGCCCCAAGGATTTGCGCGGCTGTCGATTGCACAACTTCCAAACTCTCTTTCAGCAGGTTCGCATCGCCGTCGTAAAGCTGAATATAGTCTGCGGAACCCGTGCCGGTTTCGAGTCCCAAAGCGTGGCAGACCACAAAGGCCACGGCTTCGGCTTCTGTTTCCCGCACAACCTTCGTTGTCAGCGTGCGCCGCTCGGCTTTGTGCAACATCTCATGCGCCAGTTCATGGACAAGAACGGAGAGCGTTTCCGTGGGCTGCATCTCGGGCAGCAGGCGAATCAATCCGCCGTAAGACATACCTCTCGCTGGTGCGATTGCATCTGAGTATTCCAGTTTGATTCCCCGGCCAGCAGTAAATTCCGCCAGCCTGTCCAGTTTGTCTCCTACTTCTCCGCTGATGGTGCTGCTGAGTTCGGGCAATTCCGCGCCCTCTGTCTGGGCCACATCGAATACATAGACGGCGCGAAACCCTGTCAAACGAGGCTCGGATTTGCCTGTCTTTGCATCGCCCTGCTCGGGTTGGTCAGCGTCGCTTGCCTCGCGTCTGTATCCAATCATCGGGGCAAAAATCATGATCCCTTTTTCCCCGTGTCTCACTCGTCGGCCCAATCCGTTCCATGTCCGGATGCCCGCGACTTTCGTCGCTGTTGGGCGCTGGCTGGCAATCAGAAGAATGTTCTGAAAACTGTAATTGTGAAATCGCGACATGGCCGTAAGGTAGGCGGAAAGTGCTTCACTGTGTCCCGCTTCCAAAGCCTTGACCAGTGTGTCAATGCTGGCCTTTACGAGTTCCTGATTGTTTTTGGTTTTGTTCGTTTCCTTCAATAACATTTTTAATCCCCTGATCCGCCGGGTCGGCTGTTTTTGTTCTTCACTTCACGCGCAGCGGAACAAAAACAGACGAACGGGCGGACAGGGATGAACGCAGCGCAGAGAGGGTGGCAGGGCGCGAGCGTCGGCGCGGTGAGTGCCAAAACGTTCCTGGTTTTTGTTTTGGCGCGAACCGAGCTAGACCTTGCGCCCGTCCGAGCCGCAGTCGAGCGGCGTCCACCCGAGCGCAGCGGAGTGGGGAAAAGACGCGCAGCTTTCCGCGCAGGGTTACTCTTCCGCCCCTCATACGGTTGCCAGGGAGCATATGGAAAGGCAGTTATTGTAAGATTTGTTCGAAAAACTCTGGCACCCAATCAAATGAGCAACCAACGTAGGACGCGCGAGGAAATACTCAACATCTTTCAGGCTTGCCAAGCCAAAGCAGGCAAGCCCCCAGGCAGAGAAGTCTTTTTTAAACTGAGCGGAGTGAAAGCTTCTGAAATTAGTTACTACTGGCCAAGATACTCTGAGTTGGTCAAAGAGGCTGGTGCGCAGCCCAATGAATTTCAGTTGAAACTGCCAGACGAAGAGGTATTTCAGGATTACGCCAAGGTTTGTCTGCGCCTTCGTAAGCTTCCAACTCACGCCGAGTTGAGGATTGCCCAACGAGAAATTAAAACGAGGACATACGGTGTTTACGAGCGATTTGGCGGAATTGATGAGTTCCGTGCAAAGTTTCATAACTGGCTACAGGCTTCGACTCCAGAGATAAAGACGATTCTGGAATTCGATGGCTGGGGTCAAACGATAGCGGAGAACAACAACGGCAGCCCTGAATTCGCTCAGGAAACGGCAAATGTCCATCCTGGCTTGCGCCCGTTTCTTCCATCAAACTTGCAATATTTGGATGTCCTCGCACGTGGCGAACGACCGCCTTTCGAGCCTGCAAGTCTAAGTCTGAGCACGGCTTTTGAGAAGCGCACGGCGGACGCATTTCGATCACTAGGATTCGAGATCAAATCGCTTGGTCAAGGTACCGGACGCAACGCGGATGTTTTGGCCCTCGCCCCACGCGAACGGTTCGCACTAATCATTGATGCCAAGGTGCGCACCAAAGGTTACGAACTTGGGACGGAAGACCGCAAGTTCCTGGAGTACGCTCGAAATCATGGAACCGAACTCAAAAGGCAGGGATTCGAAAACATTTATTTCGTTGTCGTCTGTGGTGGATTTAGGGAAGGCGATCTGAAGAAATTGACAGAGTATTTATCCGGCTCGCCAATCCGAAGTGTCGATTTAATTACGGCTTCCGCCCTGATGCGTCTTGTCGAAGAAAGTATCCAGTATAGGAGTACATTCTCACTTGCAGATTTTGAAAAGCACCTATTTGGGAACAAAATCATAGCGAAATAAAGGGCACCACATGGGCGGGATCTGGCTCCGATGAGACCCAATTGGAAGCTTTTTCGAACGCCCTGGAAATTCACCTTGTGTTGCTTTGGCGTGTGTCAATTGCGCCGTTTAGCGTTCTGTTCCAGGCACTCAATTGCCGCTGAAAGTTTCTCTGCATCGGCCCGGCTGACGACCGTTTGCAGCTTTTCTGCGGTCAGCGATTCGCCGCGTCCAATCGGGTACAGAAGGTTCAATAACAGCATCCGCACCCCGAGCAGTTCGGTCAAAATTGCCATGTCAGTTGAAGCAATTTGCGAGGAATCGACCTGCGGTGCTGCGCCGGAATTAAGGCCAGCCAGGAGCACCTCTCGGCACCATTCGCTCAAGGTCAGTTCCCGAGCTTTCGCCATTGCCTCAAGCTGTTGGTATTCATCTTCCGTGACCTTGGCTGTCACGGATTTTGTGCGTAGGGGATTTGCCACGGCTGCAACCTCCAGGACTTGCACCCTTTTGCATTGGGTGTCTCGTGCATCCTTTATATTAGCGATTCTGCCTGGCACCATGGTGGCCATGGGCCGGACGCGGCACGCAGCGCGCTCACAATGCAAGGTTGCCGCACAGCAACCTTCCAGGGGTGGCGTGTCACCTCCTCACCCGATGCCGAAGGCAGCGCAAAACGCCGCAAGACACCAAAACGTGCGGGCATAGAAAGCCCCTCATGGGACTCAAGCGGCCATAGCATTCTCCCACTCAACAACAGTTGGACGTGACAAACAGCGTTACCATTTTGCGTTCACAAGTCGTTTGCAGTTTGGAGAACACACTGCCAAACCGGCATTATGTTCGTTTGTTGTGCTACGCTAATTTACAAATGCATAGTGTACTGTCCGCAACCTTTATCATCAAAACACGTCCCAACTCGATTGGGTTCCGATTCCCAGAAGAAATACGAACCCTGCTGGGACTGGATACAGACGTGCCAGTCGCACTCGTAGTCAGAAGAATTACCGGGGAGCTAATATTTTGGGGTGTTTCTAAACTTACGTCCCATTGCGAACTAACAGACGCAGGTATTTTTCGCAATCTGGAATGTGGGGAGGAAATTTTAGTGACAGCCTCTCGTCCGCCAAGCAGTATTATCAATTCTCAGACTTACCAGACCTAGATCGGGTTCTTGTCGCTGGAATTTCCTGTTTTCGCGATTCGCCTCAGTTGTAACCGAGTGGATCGAAGTTGGTGATTCCAGTCTTGATGCTGTCAAGCCTCTTGCCGTGCCTGACAGGATAACCGGTTCCCGGTGTGGAAATTCTCCGACCAGTATCCGGCATTCGCACGACACACTTCCATGCTAAGATTTGAGCCCAAATGGCGAAACCAAACACAAATATGCGTCAGTGTTCTACATACATCATCTGGTTTCTATTCTGTTTATTTATGTCTGAAAGCACGGCCAGCTCTGCCCAGGAAAAAACTCCTGTCGGCGAAGTGCTGGCCTCGGCCTGGATTGGCGCATATACATTCGATGAGGCAGTACCACCCGATGAATTCATGATCTATGAGGTAGCTGTGTGTAATGCTGCTGGCGACGCATATGTCACTGTGGATGGCTACATGACAGAAATCCGTCTCAAAGCAAAAGCGGAACAGAGAAATGGGAAATTGAGCATATATTTCGACAGCTACGGCAAAGATGACATCTTGAAGAAAGGCTACGAAACTGGCGACCGGCTACTTACAATTGCACGGACAGGTGACAAATACCCAGTCCAGTGGGGATTACTCAAATCGCAATTGAATCAGGCGACTCCGCTTTCAGCCATGAAAACAAACAAAGATTGCTCGGCAACACTGCCGCCGGAAAAATGGCGGGAAGCGACGGACTCCGGCAGTAGCAAAGCTATCGGCCCGGCAAAGGGTTGGCTGGTGATTGAGGGCGGCGGTGTCCTGACGAACGAGGTCAAGGAACGTTTTGTCGCTTTAGCTGGCGGACCAGACGCGAATTTCGTAATGATTCCGACCGCATTGCGTGACACGCAAATTGACTTGGACAGTAGTCGGCTTTCGTTTTCAAATGGTTTTCACGTAAAGCACGTGACTGTACTGCATACCAGGGATCGCGCGCGAGCAAACGCCGAAGGATTTGTTGAATCGCTAAGACATGCGTCAGGTGTGTGGATTGATGGTGGCCGCCAATGGAGACTTGCGGACGCTTATCTCGGAACTGCCGTCGAACGTGAAATCAAAGCGTTGCTGGTACGCGGTGGCGTGGTCGGCGGTGGTTCCGCTGGCGCGACTATTCAGGGCTCGTTTCTGGTGCGCGGTGCGCCCGGTACTTCTCGCAACCCCGATGGCGACAACACAATCATGATGGCTCCGGGACACGAGACTGGATTCGGGTTACTGGCCAATTCGGCTATCGATCAGCACGTGGATGCACGTGGACGCGAGAATGATCTCCATCCGGTAATATCCAAACATCCAAATCTGCTGGGAATTGGAATTGATCAGAGCGCGGCGATCATAGTACACGGCGATTCGTTTTTTGTTGTCGGCGGACAGGTTGTCATCCACGACGGAAAGAAGCACGACGGTGCGCCCCATTACTTCCTGTCATCTGGCCAGGCTTTCAATTTGAAAACGCGCTCAGTTAATCCAAGTGGCGAATCGAATGACAACGAATATACTTCCACCCTAACAGTCACCGCCGCCACTCGCTCTCGAACTCAATCAGGAGTGAAAACGGCAGGTGCGGGTCTGCTGGAACCAAAAAGCAGTTCCACTCAAGAATCAAGACGCATTAATTTCGAATGCAACGTCAGCCTATATAGTGTTGGAGAGAATATTTACCCTGCCCGTTTGGACGGGCCGCACCAGTTCACGATTAAAGCCCGCGAAGTTGATACCGACAAACTGCAAGAGTTCGTCTGCAAATATTAGGGTATGAGCTGCCCCTAGGACGATCTTGGTCTGTTTGGAATCGTGCTTAGCCATCTCCGGTGATCCAAAGGCAGAGGCGATATCAGCCGACATTGACGACGTGCTCCTCTGATCAGCAACTCCAAACAGGGAAAAGCCTGAACTTTGAACTTTTAGGGACGAACAAATGACACTAGAGCTGTGGGCGCAAGCGTATGACTGGCTGATAAAGATCGGAGCGGGTGCTCTCGGTGGCGGATTGGTCGTGAACGAGATCAAGAGACGTATCGAGAGCGCCGGAGAAAACCGCAAATATCTGGGCCGTGCGCTGAGTGACTTGCTTGAAATTCGGTATTACCTAATTGGCACTAAAGTAATGAAAACCGCAATTGAAAAGATTGCGGGCAATGAAATTCCTGCTGGCCAAGCGGGGCCTCTTATTCACTTCATCGCACCCCAATTGCTCCAGTATGATTGGGGAATCCTTAGAGGTCGTTACAACGAGGCGGTAACGGCTCTCGCTGGTATCCATCCTGTGCTCGCTTACAAGCTTCGGTCTAAGGATTCCATTGCGCCTATGCTGCAACAATTGGGTGCTTTGGCTGTCAATAACGCCAGTAATCCAGAAGAAGCGGCGCAAAAAAACCAGTTTTTGTTGTGGTTAGACCGCACTCTTGAAAAGCAAGGCTATGGTCTTGCTGATCTGGCAGAAGCTGCTTTGCTGGTTGCTCGGAAGCACGGCTGGCGAACTTCCCGTGCAACTAGAAAAGCCCTGAAGCGGCAGGATTCCTTCGAAGCATCTCAGGAAATGAAGGATGAAATGGAAGCCCTGAGATCACAGTTGATGACTGCGACTGCGATATTTGCTGCCCCTGGTACTGACGTGTCCCCGCTGTCAAATGCTCCGGCCACGCCTCCTATACCAGCGAAGTGAGTAGGTCTTCCCATGTCATGTTCCCATTTCACATTGTTGCGTGAGGCGTGTTTGCGATTGGGGTCATCTCCTCAGTAATGAGCTGAGTTGCGCGGGGCTCAACCTTATTCCGCTGCTTAGGGCCTTAGCGTGTTGATGTCGTCTACAAACAGTGTGTCGTCGGCACAACCTTGGCTTGAGTTGATCTTCTCTCCATCACCAATAATATGACTTGACATTACTTGTCAATGTTTTACAATGTCCAAATGCGCACCGCGAAAACCGTTTCCATTACGCTTCCGCCCGACCTGCTGGGTAAGGCACAGGAACTCGCTCAGCGCGAGCACCGGACGATGAGTGAATTATTCAGGGAAGCTCTGCGGCGATATATGGTGGGGGATGGGCAGTGGGATAGTCTGCTCACGCGGACCCGCGCCAAAGGTAAAGCCTTGGGCATCACCAGTGAGGCCGACGTGGAGCGTCTCTCGGATGAACATCGTCGCCGCAAGAAGCGATGATCCGCGTCGTCTTCGATACGAATGTGTATATTTCCGCGCTGATGTTCGGCGGCTTGCCCGGCTCCCTTCTCGACCTTGCATTTCTACACTCGTTTACCCTTGTCATCTCCCCTGCCCTAATGGGTGAGCTTGACGAAAAGCTCCGGTCAAAGTTCGAGGTATCAGACGAAGACGCGGCCATTATCCGTGCGAAGTTGGAAGGCAATGCCGAGATTGTTATGCCCGATATGGTTTTGGATGTGATTGAGGATGATCCCGACGATAACCGGGTGCTGGAATGCGCTGTCAAAGGGAGCGCGAACTATATAGTCACGGGTGACCGTCACTTGCTGAAACTCGGCACCTATGAAGCCATTCCAATTGTCACCGTTAGACAGTTTCTGGACGCGGCAGAGACAGAAGAAAAGCAATGAGGGAGATGAGGGCCAAATCCAGACTCTTCCTTGGGCTGAGGTTGGATTCCAGCGTCAGAATCTGTGCAGCAGTCCCCAGAAAACTCGTGGTACACGGAAGGTACACATTCGCATGTTTCTTGCAATTCCTTAGAGGGGCTAACAGAGCGATCCGTGCCTTGTAAGTTATTGCAAATACATGTTATAGCCGCGCTTTCACGGCGGTAACACGGGTTCAAATCCCGTCGGGGACGCCAAATCTTATCAATGACTTACACCGATTCGGTCAAAAACTCGCGGTGTTGAGTGCCGCCGCTGCTTACCCATGGCGTCTCGCCATTTGAAGAATATGTAGGGTGAACGGGAGTCCCAATGGAGTCTGCGGGGAAGTTTCTTGCGTTGACTCTGCATACCTGGTGTTTTCGTACGTTCCGCAAACTCGGTCAAATTGACCCGCAGTACCGCGCCGGGCTGGTAGTTGAAAACCAGCTCCGGTATATGGTCGAACCCGTTGGTTTCTCAGAAGACACTGAGGTTCCAGCGGGTTTACGAGCACGTTGGTACGACTGATGGTTTTGGAAAGGAGTCGAAGAAGCTAAGCCGTTGATTCTATTTGGCTGCCCCCCAGGGATTCGAACCCCGATAGGCTGCTCCAGAGGCTACCATCCAACCGTTCTTCCATGTTCCAGCAATGTCCTTGCTTGTCGTGTAGGTTCCTTTCTTTTCATTAGTTTATTGAGCCCTTCGGAACTCCAGTATCACTCCCTGTATGCCCTTGACAATGACGGAAAACCCATCCAAAACATCCCAAATGGTAAGAGTGTTTGGTAAGAGCGCCACTGCCCAGAATCAGTTGTTCATTGAGATTCCAAAGTTAGCCCTTGCACACAATTTACTGCGTACACGCAGAAAAGGACAAGATCGAAGATCTTCATTCGCTCCGCCTCGACCGGAACAAAAACCAGTGATCACTCGGCGGGTCCTGGCCAATTACCCCTCACTCGCTTCACCAATCGGTCAAAGTCGGGTAAGAGAGCGTCATTGCTGACGCTCCCTCCCCTAAGAACCGGACATGAAAGTTTCCCTTCATCCGGCTCAAGCCATGTGTAAGCCCTCTGGAGTGGAGAGCCGGTCATCCGCGACAGTTTGTCGTACCGTCGAACCTTTGGCCCTTTGTGCAAAATACGAACGCCATCGGGGATCGAAGGGATTGGCTTCCCCTTTGATCTTTAGGTGTCGTTGTATGGGCGTATTCCCCGCATAGAGCAGCCGTTTCCATGAAGGCTGCCCCATGGGGTTCGTGCCGGTGCGCGCCGCAAATCTCCACGTCCGTTCGCCGATGGCGTGATAGTAACGATTCTTCACCCATACGGCGTTCTTGCGCGGATGTCTGCGATAGCTCCACCACCACAGCTTGCGCCATATCTCAAAGTCCATGCGTGCGAACGCATGTTGAGCAACGCAGTGTCGATGATAGTTAGTCCATCCCCGTATGACGGGGTTAAGCTGAACGATCAGATTTTCCTGCGTCGCCGATTTATTCTTCTCGATGATCCCCCGGATTTTTGTTAGAGCCGCCCGAACATTCTTTGCGGCAGGCGTGATCAACAATTTCCTTCCATACTTGCGTATGTTTTGGCCGAGAAAATCAAACCCCTTCTGGATGTGAGTCACGCGAGTTTTTTCCGCTGAGAGTTCCAGTCCCCGCTCGCGCAGAAACCTTTCCACCAGTGGTAGAACTTCGTTGACCAACAGAGATTGGCTGCGGCCGGTGATGATAAAGTCATCGGCGTGGCGCACCAGATGTACCTTGGAATAGATCTGTTTTCCTTTCTCCTTACGTGACGGAAATGTCTTCTTCAGGAGGGGTTCCAGACCGTCCAAGGTCCAGTTCGCCGACGTGGGTGAGATAATTCCCCCCTTGAGGAGTCCCCTCCTCGGTGGCGAACCAGTTCGAGTTTTCGAGGAATCCGCATCGCAACCACTTCTCAAGGATGACGGCGTCCACGGGAACATGGGTAAGAAGCCATCGATGACTGATGTGGTCAAAACAGCCTTTAATATCTCCTTCAAGAATCCATTCCGGCGCGTCGCTTTTCGACAGAAACTTAAAACACTGTTCGATGGCGTCCGCGGTAGAGCGGCCTTTCCGGAAACCATAAGAGTTGGAGTCCGCGCAGGTTTCGGCGACTGGTTCCAGGGCCATCAGATATAACGCCTGCATGGCTCTGTCCTTCATCGCGGGAATCGAGAGCGGCCTCAACTTGCCGTTGGATTTTGGTATATACACCCGCCGTAATGGCAGCGGACGATATCCCCGGCGCTGTAGCGATGCGATCGCTTTGAGTTTCGCTTGCGGCGTAGACCACAGTATGTGGTCCACGCCCGAGGTTCGCTTGCCCTTGTTTTCCGTCACTCGTTTCACGGCCAGGGCCTTGCCGCTGAACGAGCAGGTGAGCAGCCGTTGCAAGGCTTTGACCTTGCCCCAGCGTCTCTCCCGCAATGCCTTGACGATACGCGCCTGCAGCCGGGCTACCTGCTGTTCGCATGGTTTCCAGTCGATCTGGTCCCAATGCTTCACGGCGGCTGAGGATGCACACACGGCGTGTTCCGCGTTCATTTGCGATTTCCTCATACGATGGTTCTGCCTGCTTTCTCGTCCTTCATGACCCGCTGGAAGTCTGCCTGCTTATCGCAGAGAAGTTGCCGCTTCTTATCCGCCCCAGTACAGAGCGGCCTTTGCTTTTTCCAGCATCCTCTCCCCGCAAACCTGTCAGCGACTCTTGCGAGGCGCTTTCCTCGATTTACCGAGGAGGCCAGCGGGGTTTCCATGTTCTGATTCAGCGACAAGAATGATTTAGCCCCCGCCTTCACACCGGCAGTCTGAATATCCGTGTGACCTGTCAAGGTTTTCAGGTCAACCGACTGCTTTGCCTTTTGGCTTCAGCCTGTCAGCGTCTTTGGCTGGTCCATGCTAACGATGCCTACGGCGGTTCACATATATTGGGCGTGTCATCCAGCCTAACCCTCTGACCACCCTGACGCTGGCAGTCAAGGAGATTCCCTCACGGCAATCTCCATCGCTGGCGCGGAGGATATTGTTTCGGCAGCTTCCGACCTGCTCGTTGCCAATCACGCCGGTGCCGATAGACTACTGCGGACGGAACCGCAGGTTCACTTCATGATGAGTTCATGTTGAACAATCGTTGAATCAGCTTCATGTCGCACGCCACAACGCATGTCGGTGGCCTCCGCCGCCAGCCAGATCCGCGCTCCCTGCGCCTGGTCCAGAGACTGTAAACTCGGCAGCCCGATCACGCTTCTGTCTCCACTACCGCCAGCAACGCCCGCACATGATGCGCGTCGAAGCCCGGCCCTACCAGCAAGCTGCGCCCGTTCCGCAAACGAACTTCAATACTCCTGTCGCTGCTCGCCACCGCTTCCACCACGGCCCCCGTCACTTTCACTTCGACAAACCTGGCGGTCTCCCCCTGGCTAAGCTTCTTCTTCCAGGCAAAAAACTGCAGAGCACACAGTCCCCGCTCCCGGCAAAACCCCGCTACGCTCTGTCCACTCTTGCCCTGCTCCGCCAGTAGCTTCCGCCACTTCGTCCTTGCTTTCCTGCTTCGCTCTTGTTGTGCTGTCATGCCTTAAGATTGCTGTCCCCTTCCACTTCAGGCAAGATGTGGTTCGTGAATCGCTCACCGAAGTCCCTGGCAGAATGGAGTGGCAGAGCGCTGGGTGGGAAGCTGCCGTCGAGATCTCCTCGATCATGTAATTCCTCTCAACGAGCGTCATCTGAAGCGGTTGTTGTCAGAATACATCCGCTATCACCACCTCGACCGAACGCATCTGGGACTGGAAAAAGATACGCCCCATGGCCGACCATGCACGAAGCCAGCTCGTGACTCCCAAGTCGTGTCTTTTCCCAGGCTCGGTGGTCTGCATCATCGTTACGACCTGGCTGCCTAATCCACGTCGGTTGAATTTGTTGATTTCGACTTTGAAAGTTCAGGGGAAAGGTGTGTCGGAAAACCGTTCTAGGACACCCGGCCCCCTCTTTGCCGAAGCCCGAATAGGGCATCCGGACTTCGTTTATCTCCGAGTTCAGTCTGTGCGCTCTCAATATGCTCCGCAAACGGTGCACTTTTAAGTTTTGACGAGGGACAGCATCAGCAAAGAGTTGCGGGAGTTAATTTTGGCGAAGCACACTTTACTTGTTTTCAGTTCCGAATAGGGATTCGATTTTGGGAAGTATTTGATCCAAAGCACCCAAATTGCGTCGCGCAAGGATTTCTTCAGCTGTATCGTGAGCCAACTTGGCGAGCTTTCCTTCACCGCGGGCGCGGTAAATTGTTTCCAATGCCCAATAAGGCGCAGCCTCTCGATAGGGATCTCCGTGATCAGCCGTACGATTGCGTTCAGCAGCCGTTCGAATAAGACGTAATCCTTTCGCAAAATCCCCACAAGAAAGCTCCCACATTCCCTGACGTAACGACTCACCCCTCCACTGCCCAAGTTCCAGTCTTGGGCCAATCTCCCGCAAACGATCATGCCACCTGGAACAAATGTTCTTTGCCATAGCAATATCGCCAAGTTGAAACGCACATCTCGAGCGCCCCATGTCCAATTCAAAACGCGTTTCTTCTGATACTTTGTCATTACTCAACCCAAGATCCAAGACATTCTGATATTGCCTTTCTGCATCTTGATAGTGTTTTTGCTCCTCAAGTCGGAGACCGAGATCCTCACCAGAGATAAACATCTCATAATCTTTACCCAAGAGCGAATAGCGATCTCTAATGCTACGCATATCTTTCCACCACAACTGCTTCGTCTCAAGCGCATCAACTCTACGATCCTGCTGATCATATAAACGAGTGAGTGTGTCAGCCACCCGCGCGTGAATCGGGAGCGGCGTCTCCCCTGTCAAGAGTGGGCTCAATACCCGTTCTGCCCTCTCTGTTTGTCCAATCTGTCCATACAATCTAGCCTCTTCAATCTTTGCCTCGTAGAATTGAGGTCGAAGCAACGTTAACTTCGCATAGTGTGCGATAGCCACATTCGTATGTTTTAATATTGCCCCGGCAATTGCCGCGCCATATTCGGCTGCGACAGAATCACTCGCAACTTCTACAGCCAATTCAAAGCATTTTTCCGCTTCTGCCTTTGCATCATTCTTATTTAGTAAAACTCTTCCCGTTCTGAGCAGTTTTGCAAGAGAATCGTTGGCAATACATCGACCAGTAGTCAGGGACACATCACGCATATCTCTAGCAAGATCGGCAAACCCCGGCATTGGCAGCACCACAAGGAATCTCTTCGGTCCGATGCTGGCGGCCATGTCGGGTTTTTTAACCATGGCACGAACAGCATCTGGCCAGTAGAGGCTCAGACCAGAAAGCGGCGTCGCGCAAATTAACGAGCTATGCTCATCATATTCCACCTCTAGCGCAATATCAGGCTCATAAATACGACGATATACCGGAACTTGTTCAGACAAACCTGATATCTCGGGAATGTGGATAATAGAAACTGATTGCCCTGTATTGCTTGGGGGACAAGATGGAACATGACTTTGCGCAATACTGTCTTTTAAGCATAAGAAAGACAATAGAATCCATAGTCTAATTATAATTTTAACCACATCTATCCCCAGATATCTATAAATACGAGGTTTATGCATTGTTCCAATATGCATATTTCACCAGCCAAATAAGTCCTGTGCCCAAGGTGCCACTTGGCATGAAATACATGCTAGGTCGTTAGACACCCATTGCATGAGAGATAAATTTGAGAGGGCCGTTTCATCAGCCAGGCTACGAGATAAGGCGCCATTCCCAACTGGTTGTACAACAAGTGCATGTAATTCTGAAGAGTAGTATTGTACTCCATGGCCGCTTTGATATGTCTGAACCACCTGCACATTGGGACTACCAGCATATGCAGATTGCCAGAATTCAGCAGATTGGTGACCGAATGCAGATTTTGCTAGCGCGCTGTCATTATCACTTGTGACAATGGTCGTATTCTGACTCGCATTGACGATGTTATTCATCGCTTCAACGGATCCTGTATTAGGAGCGAAAACTGCCACATTGGCCAAAGTTCCAGGTGGAAGACCTTGCGCATCGGTTGCTAACCCCGCAGTGCCATTACTATGTGCAATTGCATCTACATTAAGCCCTTTGCCTAAGGCATAATTCAGGATCTCTCTTCCAGTATCGATCTGGTCTTGATTGCCTGTTCCAAAAAAGGCCGGCAACAGACCGCTGTTATTAGGTATCACAATTGTATTGCCATTCGGCCCCGTATTCAAATTTCCAAGATTGAAAAGATCAGATAGTCCAGGAATAGCCTGGGCGGTAAGTGTACTCATATAACTTGGCTCACCCGAACGTATACCAAGATAGACAAGTGTAAATGTGTCCCCTGGATTCAGATTTGCCATTTGCCCCAAAGCAATTTGGATAACTTTCTGATCCGGCGCAAAGCCATTCGGATCGACTTGCTTTATTGGGCTGTTGAGTACATAAGAATACAGATTCCAGCTTTGAGGATTTACCGCATTCTGCGCAGCGAATGGCTGATCAGGCGTTGTCCATCTACTCAGACTGGAGGAGTAATACCGCGCGCCAAAATAATCGAGCCCAGATTCAGTATCATGTTCTTTGCCGGTGAATTTGTAATGATTACTGCTACTGGCCGCTCCCACGCTCGGCACCACTCCACCCCATGGATAGAAGTCATTGTCGTCCAGAATTGTACCGCTCTTGTCGGCGAGCACTGCCGTCGAGTGGAGGTGATCAGAAACATAGTACTTAATATCAGCAGGATTAGGCGAGGGCTGAGGGATGTTTCGAGCCAGCCGCTGTCCACCAAAAAAGACATAATTCGTCCAATTGCCGCTGGCGTCAGTCTCTGCCAGTATTTCGTTGCCTGGGCCGTACCAGTAATTGGTCACAGCCGATCCAATCGATTTCTTGATACGCCGCCCCAGAGCATCATAGAGATAATTCGCAGTCACCCCGCTGTTGGTAACCGAAATAATGCGGTTTTCGGCGTCATAGACAAAAGCATTACCTAAACCGTCGTTGATCACGTTTCCCGCTGCATCATAAGTGATGCCACTCACACGATTATTCGTATCTGCAGTTGCGATCAGGTTTTCGCCCGAGGGTGTCCCTGGTATCTTCTGGTAAAGATTGCCCCATGCGTCATACAGATAAGTGTTGGACCAGTGGGCCTTGTCGCCGGCTGAGGCCAACCGGTTCAGCACGTCATAAGCGAATGACTGGGTACGGCTGTCGTCTTTCACATTGGTGACCGTGTACATGTTGCCGTTGTTCATCTGCGAGGTATTGGGCGCGTTGTAGGAATATTGCTTGTCGAACAGTGCGGTTGTGCCCTCAGCCGCTCCTGTCCAGATTTCCGTGGGCTGCAGGCGGTTGTTGTAATCGGCATGAAATTTATTGTTATTGAAGTTAGGGCTTGTGAACTCCTGTATCGCTCCACTGGGCAGGAAGGCCGTGCCTTGGGCGTATGTAACACCCTTAGAATCGGTGACAGAAATTAACCGGGCTGCACTGTCATATCCGTAACTGATGGTAAAGGCGCCTGCGGGATATGACAAAGCAGTCAGATTGCCTACCTGATCGTAGCTGGTCGTGATAGCCGGGCAACAACTCGTCCCCGGGGTTATATTCCACGTTTGGATCGCGCGCCCCATGGAGTTATAACTAGTAACGTTACCTATTGAGCCAAATGCTGCAGAAGCCAGAACTTGTCTACCAATCGGATTTTGAACAGAAATGCCCCAGATAGTACTGTAATCATAACGAAGACTGCTGTTCTGAGTTGTATTGTCTGAATACCACTTATCCAGTAACCGGTTAAGCGCATCGTAAGTGAAATATGTGGTGACCGTGGCCGTACCAGCCTGATTGGGCGCAGGAGAGGTCTTAGACGTGAGATTGCCGTCTTTGTCGTAACCATAACTGGTCAAACCGGACTCCGGATTGAACGCGGTCAGCAGGCGCGAGAGGGAGTCATAGGTGAAGAACCGCTGCCGCCAAGCCGCAGGTACAGACGGCGCTGCTGAACCGGTGCAGGCTACATCTGCGCTTGTGTCTGTGGCCTTCTGATGGACGCACCGCAAATTGCCCAGCGGGTCGTACTGATATGTGGTGACATAGGGATGATTGTTGAGATCGCCCGCATTGTATCCTCCGGTCAGCTTGCTCCCCGAGGTCGAAGTAGTAAACGACGGATTGGTGAACTGCCCGCTATTCCAGGTCCATGAAGCGGAGATTGAATAATTCCCAGCAGGGCCGACGGTCTTGCTGGTCAGGTTGATCGTAGCGCTGGAAGCCGAGGCACTGGCATAGCTGCCGGCGCTGATGGCTGTCGCGAGGCGTCCGGCGATGCTGGAAGCCGTATCTCCTGAACCATAACTCACGCTGTACTGAGTGCCGTTAATGGTTGCGGAGATTGTTCCCGTATCCGGCATACTTGAAGCATTCTGGCCGCCCGTCAATGCTCCCGATGCCGGAGAAACGGCAAAAGACGCGGTGCCGAAGTCTGTTACATCATTAGTATTGGATGAAGTTGTAAATGCATAATTCGTGGATGCGCCAGTAGCCTTAGCCGTGAGATTCACGGTCGCGCCTGAAGCGCTGGCTGTGACTGAAGCCGCCGAATCTCCGTTGATCGCCGAGGCCAGAGCGGAAGCAACAGTCGAAGGAGTGTCCACCCGCCCGTAGTTTGCGCTGTTCGTATGGCCATTGACTGTGATCGAAACTGAGCCGGTGTCCCAAACCGTACGCGGGCACGAGCCTCCTGAATCCGAGCAGGGATCAAGGATCACCGACGATTCAGCGCCATTGATCGTTACGCTGCCATGACCGGAAGTTCCAGGCTGCGAATTACCCGACTGTTCCGAGCCACCCACGGCGATCCATCCGATGGCACTGGTTGGAGTTGAACCGGGATTAGGTTCGATCACCTTGACGAGTCTCCCCAGAGCATCTGTACATGCCTGGCGATGCTTGCCTGCCTCATCGGTTGCCGTAGTGCAGACTACTGACGATCCCGCACCGTCACCAGGAGCGGTATTGTAAGCAGCCGTAGTGACGCTGCCATCCTGCTTAATGGTCTTAATGGCGCGTCCAAGTGCATCATATTGCGTCTGCGTTACTCCATAGGTCGGATCGGTCGAATGATTGGTGCCCTGATAATACGGATTCGATATGCTAGTTGTGCGACCTGCTGAATCAAACACAGTATCAACAAGGA
>WNFP01000400.1_pt1 | contig 40179 bp, 33 predicted proteins | sample 5400201 | NCBI WGS metagenome assembly WNFP01 (sample SAMN13153355, study PRJNA577476) | soil metagenome | isolation source: 115 cm saprolite under Madrone tree | place: USA:California | collected 2016-06-14 | reverse complement strand
CCCATTCATCTCGAGATTCCACCGGTTGTCGTTGACATGGACGCGGGTTACGGAAACCTCTTCAACGTCCAGCGCACGATCGACCTCTATGTTCGAGCCGGCGTCGCGGCTGCGCATCTCGAAGACCAGGTCATGCCCAAGCGCTGCGGCCACATCGCGGGCAAGGCGCTCATCTCGGCGGATGAGTTCGTCGGCAAGCTCAAGATGATGCGCAACGCAGCCGATGACCTCGGCCACAAGGACTTGGTCATCATCGCACGGACCGATGGAGTGTCGGCCACCGAGGCGCCCGAGACGAAGCGCGGAATCCAGCTCGCGATCGATCGCGGCCTGCGCTACATGGACAGCGGCGTTCCCGACCTTCTTTGGTGCGAGTTTCCAACCGCCGAGCGAGGACCGACAGAGCAGTTCTGCAGCGAGATCCGCAAACGGTTTCCACGAGCGCGCTTCGCGTTCAACTACTCGTCCTCTTTCAAGTGGCACAACGAGAAGAATCCGATCACCTGGGACGAGCTTGGCGACCTCGGTGTCGGCTTCATCTTCATCACCCTCGCGCTGCAGCACGCTGCCGGGCATGGCATGTCCGTTCTGCTCGACGAACTCAAGAACAGTCAGGAGGCCGGCTACATGGCGCTGCAGCGAAAGGAATGGGCGCCGAACGTGGACATCCCGACGAAGAGCCACCACCTGTTCACCGGAGTGCCTTATCACCAGCATGTCGGCCAGGAGTACGGGGCGACCCGCCTGAGCGAGAACCTGGACGAGCACCTGGAGATGTCGAAGGTAGTCTGAAAGCCCACCCTCGCGCCAACTAAGCTGTTGGTGAGAGGCGGGGTGTGATCTTCTTTCCGTTCCGTTACGTCTGGTGGCTGCTGTCGAGCGTGCGGCGATCGATCGGCAGACCGCCGGACTACGTCATCTTCGTGCTCGAATCGGGCCTGCCCACACTGCCGGACCCGCCCGGCCCCTTCTGGCAGCGCTTCGTCTCGCAGTCTCGCCTGAGCATCAAGGAGATGGGAGAGCGATTCGATGCGATCGCCCGCGACCCGCGAACCAAGGGCGTGGTCCTTCATCTCCGGCCGGTCCCGATGCCGATGGCCACATTGCAAGACCTACGCGAGCTCGTATCGAAGTTGCGGGCGCGCGGCAAGCGGGTGATCGCGTGGGCGCCCTTCTATACGACGGGCACCTACTACCTCGCGTGCGCGTGCGACGAGATCGTGCTGATGCCGGCCGGGCTGGTTCGGCCCCTCGGCTTTTCCTCGACGGGAGTCTTCCTCGCCGACGCTCTGGCCCGAGTCGGGATCAAGGCAGACTTCATCCAGATCTCGCCGTACAAGTCGGCAGCCGACCCGCTTACGAAGTCGGAGATGACACCCGAGGTGCGCGAGCAGACGACCTGGCTGCTCGACTCCAACTACAAGGAGCTCGTTCGGGCGGTCGGCGAGAGCCGGCGCGTCGGAGTGGACGTGGCGGCGCAGCTCGTTGACGGCTCGCCATACACGGACGCGACCGCCCTCGAAGCGCACGCGGTCGATGCGCTGCTGCCGGAGGAGCAGCTCCCGGATCGCCTCGGCAGCGCCGGCTCTCGCGCGAGGATTGCGACCTGGGACCAGGCTCGACGCCGGTTGAGGGCGCCGCGGCCCACGACCGGCCGCGGCAAATACGTCGCGATCATGCGCATAGAGGGCACGATCATCGACGGGCGCAGCGGCCGGTTGCCGATCCAGCCGCCAATCGATGTGCCGATAGTCGGTGAGGAGCGAGCGGGCGACCTGAGCGTGGTTCCGCTCGCGCGCCAGATCGCGGCTGACAAGCGCGTGGCGGCCGCGGTTCTTTACGTGAACTCGCGAGGCGGGTCGGCGACAGCTTCAGAAGCGATGCGCCAGGCTCTCGAGCTCATCGCCAAGCGCAAGCCTCTGGTGATTGCGATGGGTCCGGTCGCGGGCTCGGGCGGCTACCTGGTCGCGACCCCGGGCCAGTGGATCATCGCAAGGCCGGGCACGCTGACCGGTTCGATCGGGGTCCTCACCGGCAAGCTCGTGACGGCCGGCATGTTCTCGAAGCTGCTGGTGAATCGTGAGACGGTCGCCTTCGGAAACCACGTGACGCTCGAAGGTGACGACGATCCCTTCACCGATGAGGAACGGGAGATCGTCCGCGGTGAGATAGACCGAACGTACGAGCTGTTCCTCGAGGCGGTCGCCTCGTCGCGGAAGATGACACGCGACGACGTGCACCCTATCGCGGCCGGTCGCGTGTGGACAGGCAGCCAGGCGCTGGAGCGAAAGCTGGTCGACGAGCTAGGCGGCCTCGAGACCGCGGTGACCAAAGCGCGAAGCCTGGCCGGGCTCGCGGAAAGCGTGCCCGCGCGTGAGGTGAGGGCGCCGCGAAAGCCGATCCCGCCGCAGGCAATGCCCAGCGCGGCAGCCTGGATCGGTTACGTGCTCGAAGGTATCGGCTTGCTCAGCCGCGCCCCTTCGCTGACCGTGATGGAGTTCCTACCAGCCGACCCCGACTAAGCATCACCGCCGCCGGCCCTCCCCATTGATTCGGCCAGAGCCTTGATCCGGCCCGGCCAGTCATCACGAAAGATTCCCGCCACTACAGGATCGAACTCGCCTACGTGCCGCAGTCGAAAACGTGTCCCGGCGCCATCTCGAGCCAGCATGAATGTGACCTTTGATGGCGGGTTTCGATCATCGACGGACCAGGACCAGACCATGCGGCGCGGGGTCTCGAACTCAAGCACCTCCGCATCCACCAAACCGTCCATCGAGAGCGGCTTCATGCGAAACCGGCAACCGACAGCGGGTTTGAAATCGTCGGTCGCCATCAACCAGGTAGAGATGGCGCTCTTTTCGGTTATCTCCGCCCACACCAATTCGATCGGGTGCGGCAACTGTTTCTCGAACGCGACGTCGAGCTTCACTACGAGTCGAGGGGTGGAAATTTTTCCGGGTTCCGCTCCCGCATCAGGCCGTAGACAGCCTCGACCACGCTCTCCCGGTTCGGCTTGGTGAAGTAGTCGCCATCGGGTCCATATGCCGGGCGGTTCGGCGAGGCCGCCAGCGTTCGCGGCGCCGCGTCGAGGTGCCACCAGCCGTTCTGCCGCTCGAGGACCTGTTGCATCATGAACGCGGACGCACCACCGGGCATGTCCTCATCGAGGAACAGCACCGCGTGCGTCCGCTCAACCGACCGCACGATCGACTGATCGACGTCGAACGGGTTCAGTGTTTGTACGTCCATCACCTCGCAGGAGATCCCCAGCTCCTCGAGCGCCCGGGCCGCGTCCAGCGCGATGCCACAGCACGCGCCGTAGGTGACCACGGTCACATCGGTGCCGGCACGAAGCACATCCGGCACACCCAACGGGATCGTGAACTCGCCGATGTTGTCGGGCACCCTCTCTTTCATCCGGTACCCGTTGAGCACCTCGATCACGACGCCCGGGTTGTCCCCGCGAAACAGCGTGTTGTAGAAGCCGGCCGCCTGGGTCATGTTTCGCGGCACCGCGATGTAGACGCCGTGGAGCGCGTTGACGAGCACCGCCATCGGCGACCCCGCATGCCATATGCCGACCAGCCGATGACCCTTCGTGCGTATGACCACCGGAGCTTTCTGGCCGCCGGCGGTCCGCCAGTGCAGGCAGGCAAGGTCGTCCGCCGCGACCTCCAGTGCGTACAGGAAATAGTCGAGGTACTGGATATCGCAGATGGGTCGCAGGCCGCGCATGGCGGCGCCGATCGACTGGCCGAGAATGGTCGTCTCCCGGATCCCCGTGTCGGTGAGGCGCAGGTCGCCGTACTTTGCCTGCAGTCCCTCGAACACGAGGTTCACATCACCCAACCGCCCGATGTCCTCGCCGATCACGAAAAGGCGCGGGTCGCGCGCGAAATTGGCATCGAAGTTGCGCAGCAGTACCTGGCGGCCATCGACGGTCGGCGACTTTGCCGAATAGACGGCGGGAACCACCGGTACTTTGAGCGGGGACTCATCGGACGTGCTGTAGACGTGAGAGCGGTAGCGCTCGGCGTGCTCGCGCTTGTAGTCCTCGATGAACTTGCTCAGCTCTGTCCGCTCCGGCGAATCGGTCCCGCGCAGCGTGCGCAGCGCGAATGAGATGCCGGACAGGATCGCGGACCTTGTGACCTTGTTGGCGTCAGTCAGCGTCGCGGCGATCTCCGCCACCTTGGGCGTATCGACCCGCTGAAGAATCGAAACCGCATGGTCACGCTCGTTGCGGATGGGCGCCTGGTATGCCTCCCACGCCAGGTCACGTGCCGCCTCGACCGCTTCCTTGTCGGCGGCCTCCCAGCCCTCGATCTGGGACTCGCTGGCAAAGCCAGACTCGATGATCCAGTCGCGCATGCGTCGGATGCAGTCGTACTCGACCTCGAATCGCAGTCGTTCCTTCGATTTGTAGCGCTCGTGGCTGCCGCTGGTCGAGTGTCCCTGTGGCTGTGTCAGCTCGGTGATGTGGAAGAGGGCCGGCTTGTGCGTGGTGCGCACTCGCTGGATCCCGGCCGCGTAGGCATCGATGAGCGCCGCGTAGTCCCATCCTCTCACGACGTAGATGTCGATGCCAGGCCGGTCGTCAGGGATGAAGCCCCGGAGCGCATCGGAGATCGAGCTCTTCGTTGTCTCGTCGCTGATGGGCACGGAAATCCCATATCCGTCGTCCCACACCGACAGCGCGATTGGGACCTGCAGAACGCCCGCCGCGTTGACCGTTTCCCAGAAATGCCCTTCGCTGGTCGCCGCGTCACCGATGGTCCCGAAAGCAACCTCGTTGCCGTTGACCGAGAAGCCGTCCTGCGCGGTGCGGAGCTGCGGGTTGTTGCGATACAGCTTTGAGGCATATGCGAGACCCAGCAAGCGAGGCATCCAGCCCGCAACGTTGGACACGTCCGCTGTGGAGTTGGGCGTGTCGACGGATCGCTTGAACTCGCCCCGATCGTCGAGAAACCGGGTTGCGAAATGGTTTCCCATCTGGCGGCCCGCAGATGCGGGTTCAGCATCGACGTTTGTGTTGCCGTAGAGCTGCGCGAAGAATGCGCGGACGTTCGACATCTCTGTCGCCCACATGAAGGTCTGGTCGCGGTAGTAGCCCGACCGCCAGTCGCCTGGGCGGAAGGTCTTGGCCATCGCCAGTTGCGCGACCTCTTTGCCGTCGCCGAAGATCCCGAAGGTGGCGTTCCCACGCAGGACCTCGGCGCGCCCGATGATGCTGGCCCGGCGGCTGCTGTAGGCGAGGCGGTAGTCGGCGATGACGGTTTCGGCAGCCAGCGCAGGCTTGGAGTGGCGAAGCGTTTTGGCCATATAGGACGCTGAAGTTACGTTATCAGGCGGGGGACTGCCCGACCACCAAGGCTAGGCTGATCCGGCTCGCTCCGTGGATTGGTGCCCCTTATCCCGAAGCAGGCCGGGCCTGCTCGCCGACAGCGCCTTCTTCATGTGGACGTACGCAGTCTTGAGATCTCCCCGACGCTCGAGGATCTCCGCATACATGCCGTGGCAGCGGAGCAAGCGCTCTGTCATGCCGTGGACGCTGAGGCCTTTCAGCGCCATCTCGAACTCGCGGTCGACGGCCTCGTCGTCTCCGCGCTGCTCGGCGACCCGGCCGAGCCACATGTGCGCCTCAGCGACCGTTGCCCCTTCCCCCATCTTCTCGGCCAAAGTCAGGCCTTGCTCGGCCAGCTCCGCGGCCGCGTCCACGTTGCCTTCCTGAAGGCTGAGCTCGCTCAGGCTGAGGATCATGCTCGCGCGGCCAAGCTCAAGGTCGGTCTCGTCGGTCAGCTCGAGCGCTCGGTCCATGTGCCGGCGCGCGCCGGCGTTGTCACCTTTCGCCATCATCAACAGGCCCAGCTCGTTTTCGATGCGCGCCAGCGAAACCCGTTCGCGCAGCACCTCGAGCAGCGCCACCGATCGCTGTGCGTACTTCATGGCAGCCTCGGTCTGTCCCATCTCGCGATACGCATAGGAGAGGCCGTGATAGCTCAAGGCCAGGCGACGCAGATCCTGGAGGGACCCGGCGACCTCGATAGCTTCCTTGTAAAGCTCCATTGCTTTTGTCCAGGACCCGGCCGCGAGCTCGGCGGACGCCAGCACCCCCAGAAGCCGCGATTCGGTCGATTCCGGGACCGGCTTGAGGCTGCGGCACAGTGCGAGCGCGCGCTCGGCGATCGCGACGGCTCCGGGCTGCTGGGTCAAGTAGGCGAGCGACGCCTCAGACCCAAGGCACTCGGCCAGCATCAACATATCGCCGACAGATTCGAAATGCGCCGACGCCTGCTTGAGCAGGTCCCGCGCCGGTTCCGGCTTCCCCTGCTGGAGGTATGCGCGGGCGAGGTGGTACCGGATCGGGCCGAGGCGGTGGGCGGATGAACCCAGACTGAGCAGCTTCTGACCAAGCTCGATCGCGTTCTGGTATTGCCCGTGCGCGAGAAGGGACTCGAGCTCGACAAGGCCATCCTTGGCCTCGTCGCTGACGCCGCCCGGATCAGCGAGGAAGAACTCCACGGGCTTACCTGTCCGCTGCGCAATGTGCTCGAGCGTTGGCAGCGACGGCCGCGTGCGCCCGGTCTCGATGAGGAAGATGGCCGGCGCGGTGACGTGCCCCTTGCCGACCTGGGCCAGGCTGAGGCCCGCCTCCTGGCGCGCCTGCTTGACTGAACCGGCCCTCAGGTTTACCCCGGGCAACCGACGACGTTCTACCTTCGGGGGTGCGTCCTCCGCAACTGATGCACCCCGGTGCCGACCCACGAGCGCAGAGCTTAGACCAAATTACTTAATGGGGCTAGATAAGACGAAATGAAGGATCTGTTACTGCCCCGTCACAGCGGCGTGAGGATCAGACCGCCGGGTAGGTCCCGAAGAGCTTGATCTCCGCGGCCGCCTCTTCGAGGTCAGTGAGCGCGGCCTCAGCGGCCGCGGGCGCCCCCGCCTCGCCATTGATCGAAAAGTCGAGATAGAAGCGATACTCGAACGGCCGGCCGAGCATCGGCCTGCTGTCGAGACGGGTCAGGTTTACATTGCGGCGCGCGAAACAATCGAGCGCATGCGCGAGGCTGCCCGGCCGGTGCGCCGCGACGAACGCGAGCGAGCATTTCGAAGCAGCCGTTCCATCACGTGGCCGCCCCGGCTCACCGCGCTCGACGACCACGAACCTCGTTCGGTTTTCCGAATCGTCCTGGATCGACTCGGCCAGCACGTAGATGCCGTAACGCTTCGCAGCGGCTCGGCTCGCTATGGCGGCCGTGCCTGGCTGCCGCTGCTCCGCGACCGCTCGCGCCGCCCCGGCCGTATCGTGAAAGGCAACCGATTTGATCTGGCGCGAGTGCAGGTAACGGCTGCACTGGGCAAGAGCCTGCGGGTGCGAGAGGGCGCGCTCCACCGGTCCGGGCCAGCCGAGCAGGCAGTGCTGCACGGGCAGGATGTGTTCGCGCACGACGCGAAGCCCGGGCAGCTCCCAGAGAAGGTCCGAGACCTCCTGCACCACGCCTGCGCTGCTGTTCTCTACGGGCAAGACCGCGGAATCGACGGCGCCCATCGAGAGCGCCTCGAACGTCAGCCGGAAGGTGGCGTAGCCGACCGCATCAGCACCCGGAAACAGCGCCGACACCGCCTCATCCGAGTACGCCCCTGGCTCCCCCTGGTAAGCGATCTTCACCTCCCCACCTCGTGGGGAGGGTGGCTCCGCGCACGCAGCGCGCAGCCGGGTGGGGGCATTCGAGCTGTCAACCAAAAATCATGTGACGCAGGGTGTCGGCGACGTGGTTGTGCTCGTTGGGCGCATCGACCGCGGTCGCGTGACCGTTGCCGTTGGGCTCGCCAACCGCGATCGTCTTCAGGTCGTCGTCCGTCACCTCACGCTTGGTGTCCGCGACCTGCAGGAAGCGCAGCCACGCGGCTTCGCGTTTGCTCTCGGCCAGCTTGATGCCAAGCAGTCCGAGGCGGTGGTGGAACGCGTGCCGGCCGGAGCGCGCGGTCAATACGATGCGCGAGTTGTCGAGGCCGACGTCCTCCGGCTTCATGATCTCGTAGTTCAGCCGATCCTTGAGCACGCCGTCCTGGTGAATACCCGATGCGTGTGCGAATGCGTTGGCGCCGACGACCGCTTTGTTCGGCTGCACGGGAGTGCCTGTCAGCTCGGCCACCATGCGCGAGGTGCGGGTGATCTGGGTCGTGTCGATGCCGCATTCCAGCCCGAGCCTTGCCTGGCGGACTCGCAGCAGCATCACGATCTCCTCGAGTGACGTGTTGCCGGCGCGCTCGCCGATGCCGTTGATCGTGCACTCAACCCGGCGTGCACCGGCTGCTATCGCGGCCAGTGAGTTGGCGGTGGCAAGGCCGAGGTCGTTGTGGCAGTGCACCGAGAAGAGGGCCTTGTCGCTGCCGCGAGCCTCGCTGATCACACGCCGAACGAGGTCGCCGAACTCTGACGGCAAGCAGTAGCCCGTGGTGTCCGGGATGTTGATGACGTTGGCGCCGGCGGCGATCATCGTCTCGACCGTCTCGATCAGGTACTCAGGGTCGGAGCGACCCGCGTCCTCCGGCGAGTACTGGACGTTGTCGCATAGCGAGCGGGCGTATGCGACCATCTCGGCGCCGCGCTTCAGCACCTGCTCGCGCGTCATCCCCAGCTTGCGGTCGATGTGCACGTCGGAGACAGAAAGCACGATGTGGATCTGCGGGGCCTCCGCGTCTTTGATGGCGCCCCATACCGCGTCGATGTCCTCGCGCACCGCTCGCGCCAGCGCGGTGACGCTGGTGCTGCGAATCTCGCGCGCAATCTGGCGGCATGCGTCGAAATCGCCCGGTGAGGAAATCGGAAAGCCCGCTTCGATGACGTCGACGCCAAGCCGCTCGAGCTGCCGAGCGATCTTCAGCTTGGAGTTGGCATCCAGGTGGAACCCGGGGGACTGCTCGCCGTCGCGCAGCGTGGTGTCGAAGATGAATACGCGATCTACGTCTGATTCCTTCATTTCTCTACGGGCTCCAACCAGGTCATCATCGAGCGGAGCTCGCGCCCGACCTTTTCAACTGGGTGTTCGGCATCCTTCCTTCGCATGGCGAGAAACTGCTCGCGTCCGTTTGAGTTCTCGTCCAGCCAGCGCTCGGCGAACGAGCCGTCCTGGATCTCGCGCAAAACCTGGCGCATGTTCTCGCGCACCTGGTTGTCGATCACGCGAGGTCCTGAAACGTAGTCCCCGTACTCGGCTGTGTCCGAGATCGAGTAGCGCATGAACCCAAGGCCGCCTCGGTACATGAGGTCGACGATGAGCTTGAGCTCGTGGAGGACCTCGAAGTATGCCAGCTCGGGCTGATAGCCGGCTTCGACCAAGGTCTCGAAGCCGGTCTTGACGAGTGAGCTGACGCCGCCGCACAGGACGGCCTGCTCGCCGAACAAATCGGTCTCCGTCTCTTCCTTGAACGTCGTCTCGAGCACGCCGGCGCGGCCGGCCCCGATCGCTCGGGCGTAGGCGAGGGCTCGCCGCCATGCATGACCGGTCGCGTCCTGGTGGACGGCGATCAGGGCCGGCACGCCCTGGCCCTGGACGTACGTGCTGCGCACAAGGTGACCCGGACCCTTGGGCGCGATCATCGCCACGTCGATCTCGGCGTCGGGCTTGATCTGCGCGAAGTGGATCGCGAAACCGTGCGCGAACATCAGCATCGAGCGCGGCTGCAGGTGGGCTTCGACCGACTCGCGGAACAGCTTGCCCTGCCCTGCGTCGGGGGTGAGCACCATGACCACTGTCGCCTCGGAGACAGCTTCGGGAACAGGCACCGCGCGCAGCCCGTCCGCCTCGACGCGTTCGATCGATTTGCTGCCCGGATAAAGGCCGACACGGACGTCCTCGCCACTGTCGCGAAGGTTCAGCGCGTGGGCACGCCCCTGGCTGCCGTAGCCGATCACCGCCACCGGCTCGCCCAGGCTGGGCGGGCAGTCGCTCTCGTAATGGATCTTCATGCGGTTCTCCTCATGACGACAGGTCCCGAACGGACCACGTCCTTGACTCCTCGTCGCTTCAATTCGTCGACGAATTCGCCCACCTCGCCGCCGTCGCCGGCGAACTCGACGGTCGCACCGGACTCCCCCTTGTAAAGCAGCTTGGCGCCCTTCTCCAGCAGCCCGGACAGGTCGGACGCTGCCACGTGGGCAACGACGAGCTCGCGGCTGTGAACGTCGTGGCCGGTGAGGTCTTCGACCTCGACCACCTCGACGAGGCGCTCCAGCTGTTTGCGTACCTGATCGGCCTCTGCATGTCCGTGATCGACCTGCAAGGTCAAGCGCGAATAGCCAGGTTCTGGGCTCGGGCCCACCGTGATGGAGAGGACGTGGAAGCCCCGGCGGCGGATGACTCCTGAAACCTTGCTCAACGTGTTCGGGCCGTCCTCGACCAGCACGGAAAGCACTCGCACTCTGGCCTCCCCACCCTGTGGGGAGGTCGTCCCCGGCTGCGGAGCAGGCGCGGACGGGTGGGGCGAAACGCTCATTTGTCCGGAGCCTCCCAGAAGTCGTTGAGGCTCTTGCCCAGCGGGACGATCGGGTAGACGTTGGCCTCGGGGTCGATGCGGAAGTCGATGAGGAAAGGACCCTTCGTGCGCTCGGCAGCGTCCATCGCGGGCCCGATCTCGGAGAACTTGTCGACTCGCACCGCGGGCAGGCCGTACGCGTCGGCCAGCTTGACGAAGTCAGGCATATGCGTGAGGTCGACCTGCGAGCGAACGCCGCCGTAGAAGTCGTCCTGGAACTGGCGCACCATGCCGAGCGAGAAGTTGTTGAGGAGCACGATCTTGACGTCGAGCTGGTGCTCGACCGCAACCGACAGCTCCTGAGCCGTCATCACGAAACCGCCCTCTCCGGCGACACACCACACGGGCAGCTCCGGTCGGGCGAACTTGGCGCCGATCGCCGCGGGCAGCGCGAACCCCATCGTCCCCGACCCGCCCGAGTTGAGGAACAAGCCGGGGCGGTCGTAGTTCCACCACAGCGCCGCCCAGATCTGGTTCTGGCCGACGTCGGCGACGACGATCGCCTCATTGCGGCAGCGCTTGTACATGTCGATCAGAACGTCCTGCGGCTGCAGGTGGCCGTTCGAGTGCGTGTATCGGAGCGGATGCTCCTCTCGCCACGCATCGATCTGGGCCAGCCAGGTGCCGCGGCTCTTCTCGGGCTCGGGAAGGTGCGGGATCATCGCGTCCAGCGCCTGCTTTGCGTCCGCGACCAGCTCGATCTGCGGGCGGACGTTCTTTCCCATCTCGGAGCCATCGATGTCGATGTGGATGAAGGTTTTCACCTTCGGCGCGAAGTCGGCGAGGCGCGCGGTGACGCGATCGTCGACTCGCATGCCGACCATCATCAAGACGTCGGCGTTCTGCACTGCTTTGAGGTTCCAGCCGGTGCCCATGAAGCCGGTCATGTGGAGCGAAAGCGGATGATTCACCGGAAACGCGCCGATGCCGAGCAAAGTGGTTCCGACCGGCGTCGCGGCGCGCTCCGCCAGCTCACGCAGCTCCGCTTCCGCGTGGCTCAGCAGGACGCCGTGGCCGGCGAGCACTACCGGGCGCTCGGCGCCGACCAGAGCGATCGCCGCGGCCTTGGCCTGATCGAGGTCGGCGTGTCCGTTGGGCTTGTATCCCGGGATTTCCAACCGCTCAGGCGGGACGTTGTCTGCTTCGGCCTGCTGCACGTCTTTGCAGATGTCGATCAGCACCGGTCCCGGACGACCGGTGGTCGCTATGTGGAACGCCTCGTGGACCACGCGCGGCAGCTGCTTGATGTTGGTGACGAGATAGCTGTGCTTGGTGACCGAGCCGGTGGCGCCGATGACGTCGGTCTCCTGGAACGCATCTCGGCCCACCTGCGTGCTGGCGACCTGGCCGGTGATGGCGATCATCGGCACGGAGTCCATGTACGCGGTGGCAAGTCCGGTGACCAGGTTCAGCGCGCCGGGGCCTGAGGTTGCGAACACGACGCCTGGCCTGCCGCAGGCCCGGGCATAGCCGTCGGCCATGTGCGCGGCGCCCTGCTCGTGGCGGACGAGGATGTGTTTGAGCTTGGGATGACCCGGCAGGCGCTGGTAGATGGGCAGGTTGGCGCCGCCGGGGTAGCCGAAAATCAGCTCGACACCCTCGCGCTCCAGCGCCTCCAGCACCATGTCCGCTCCGGTCACTTCTGCTCCATTGCTCCTTTACAAACAAGAAGCCCCCGCCTTTCGGTCGGGGGCTTTGCGATCTCTTTGCGATTCCGGTTAGGTCGCGCGAGCCCCCGACTGACCAAGGCCAATAAGGCCCAGGAGACCAAGGAGGAGGCCTACGAACACGCGCGACGACTTGTCCATGTGTCGGAGGATGTTAGGTCATCCCGCCCCGGTGTGGTTGTGGGTGAAGCACAATTCCGGGGCCTTCGTGTTTGAAAGCCTCGCACGGACGTTCCAAGCCGGCGGCCGGTAGAGTTGGCCTCTCGCAGATGCCCGCCACCCTAGGCCAAAAACTGTGGGAATCGCACGTGGTCCGCTCCACGCCCGGCGAGCCCGACCTCCTGTACGTCGACCTCCACCTGGTCCATGAGGTCACGTCACCGCAGGCATTCGAAGGGCTGAGGCTGGCCGGCAGGCACGTCCGCCGCCCGGACCTGACCCTCGCCACGATGGACCACAACGTTCCTACCCGGGGCGGTGCGCGCGCCGCCGACGAGCTCTCGCGCAAGCAGATGGAGGTCCTGGCCGAGAACTGCAGGCGAGAAGGCATTCCGTTGCATCAGATCGGAAGCCGGCGGCAGGGCATCGTGCACGTCATCGGTCCGGAGCTCGGCCTGACTCAACCCGGGATGCTCATCGTATGCGGCGATTCGCACACCTCCACCCATGGCGCGTTCGGCGCGCTGGCGTTCGGAATCGGGACGTCCGAGGTCGAGCTCGTTCTGGCCACGCAGTGCCTTCCCCAGACGCGAGCACGCGACCTGGCGGTGACTGTGGAGGGCGAGCTGCCGCTTGGTGTGACGGCCAAGGATGTCGTGCTCGGCATCATCGGCCACACCGGCACCTCGCTGGGCCAAGGCCACCTGGTCGAGTACCGCGGGTCGACCGTTCGCGGCCTGAGCATGGAAGGCCGGATGACCATCTGCAACATGAGCATCGAATGGGGGGCGAAGGCCGGGATGGTCGCGCCCGATGACACCACGTTCGCCTACCTGGAGCGCCGTCCCTACGCCCCGCGTGGCGCCGCGTGGGAGGAAGCGCTCGACAGGTGGCGCTCTCTTGCCACCGATGTGGATGCGGTCTTCGACCAGGAGATCCATCTGGATGCGGCGATGCTCGAGCCACACGTGACCTGGGGCACGAACCCAGGCCAGGTCGCGCCTGTCACCGGCCGCGTGCCAGAACCGCGCTCAGACACCGACGCGCGGGCCCTCCGCTACATGGACCTCCTCCCCGGCACGGCGTTCGCGGACATCGCCATCGACCGGGTGTTCATCGGCTCGTGCACGAACGCGCGGCTGGAGGACCTGCGCGCGGCGGCCCACGTCATCGCGGGCAAGCATGTGCATCCGAAGGTGCGCGCGATGGTGGTGCCCGGGTCGACGACAGTGAAGCGCGCCGCCGAAGAGGAAGGGCTCGACGCGATATTCAAGGCGGCCGGCTTCGAGTGGCGAAACGCCGGCTGCTCGATGTGCCTGGGCATGAACCCTGACATCCTCGCCCCGGGCGAGCGATGCGCATCGACGAGCAATCGGAACTTCGAAGGGCGGCAGGGCGCAGGCGGTCGCACGCATTTGATGAGCCCCCCGATGGCGGCCGCGGCGGCGGTGACCGGCCACCTGGTCGACGTTCGGGAGCTGCTGTAGTGGAGCCGGTCAAGCACGTCATAGGACGCATGGCGCCGCTCGACCGCGCCGACGTCGACACCGACCAGATCATCCCCAAGCAGTTCCTCAAGCGCATCGAGCGCACCGGCTACGGCCCGTTCCTTTTCTACGACTGGCGCCAGGCCTCGGATTTCCCGCTCAACCGGCTGGAGTTCCAGGGCGCGCCGGTGCTTATCACCGGCGCCAATTTCGGCTGCGGGTCGTCGCGTGAGCACGCGCCCTGGGCGATTCGAGACGCGGGCTATCGCGCGATCATCTCGCCGAGCTTCGCCGACATCTTCCTGGCCAACTGCTACAAGACCGGCTTGCTCGCGGTGACGCTGCCTGCGGGCCAGGTGCGCCACCTCATCGACCTGGCGTCCGAAGATCCGACCGCCGAGATCACAGTCGACCTCGAAGCGCAGCAGGTGAGGGGCGAGGGTTTTGCCTACCGCTTCGAGATCGACGCGTTCGCACGTGATTGCCTGCTCGGCGGCCTCGACGAGATCGGGCTGGTCGAACGGCACGACAAATCGATCGCGGCATACGAATCGAAGCGCGCGCACTGGCTTCCCGCCGTTCGATCCTAAGGTTTGAGGATCGCCCCTTCCGACGCCGACCCGACCAACAGCGCGTAGCGGGCCAAAACTCCCTTGCGATAGTTGGGCTCGGGCGGCGTCCAGGCCTTGAGCCGGGCCGCGACATCCACTCCCTCGATCGCCAGGCGCCGGCTTTCGACGTCGATGTCGATGATGTCGCCATCCTGAACGGCGGCGATTGGGCCGCCCACAGCGGCCTCGGGAGCGACGTGGCCGATCATGAATCCCTGCGTGGCGCCTGAGAAGCGCCCGTCAGTGACCATGGCGACGGTGTCCCCGAGGCCCTCGCCGACGATGGCAGCGGTGACCTGCAGCATCTCGCGCATTCCCGGGCCGCCGCGCGGACCTTCGTAGCGGATCACCACCGTGTCGCCGGGCTTGATCTTGCCGGCCGTCACAGCGGCGAAGGCGTCCTCTTCGCGGTTGAACACCCGAGCGGGGCCGCGATGGCTGGTCGGCGTGTGCTGGGTGACCTTGACCACCGAGCCCTCGGGAGCAAGAGAACCGCGCAGAACAACAAGTCCGCCTTCGCCGCGCAGCGGCTTCGCAAGCGGCACCACGACCTGCTGCCCAGCAGTCTCTTTGACCGATTCGCATTCCTCGCCCAGCGTCCGCCCAGTCACGGTGAGCGCATCGCCGTCGACGAACCCGCCCTCGATCAACCGCTTGGTCAACACGCCGATGCCGCCGGCGCGATGCAGCTCCACCGCCGCAAACCGGCCACCCGGCTTGAGGTCGCACAGGAGCGGAGTCCGCCTGCTGATGCGGTCGATGTCGTCGATGTGCAGCTCGACGCCAACTTCGCGAGCCATTGCGAGCAGGTGCAGCACCGCGTTGGTGGAACCTCCACTCGCGGCCACAGCCGCGATCGCGTTGTCGAACGCGCGCCGCGTGAGAATGCGTGACGGCCGTAGGTCCTGATCCAGAACCGACATGACGAGCCGGCCCGCAACCTCCGCCGCGCGTTTCTTGTCGGGATCCATCGCTGGGATGGAGTTGAATCCGAAGGGCGAGAGCCCGATCACCTCCATCAGCATCGACATGGTGTTGGCCGTGTACTGGCCCCCGCATGCACCGGGACCCGGGCATGCGACCAGCTCCAGCTCGGCCAGGTCGGCATCGCTCATCTTTCCGGCGGCGACGGCGCCGATCGCCTCGTATACCTCGCCCACCGCGACGTCGCGCCCACGGAACCGCCCAGGCATGATCGAGCCACCATATAAAAGGATGGAAGGGCGATCGAGGCGGATGAGGCCGATCGCCGATGCAGGGATCGTCTTGTCGCAGGCGCAGATCGCGCACATGGCGTCGAACTGGTGGCCGCGGCCGACCAGCTCGATCGAGTCGGCGATCACCTCGCGGCTCACGAGCGAGGTCTTCATGCCTTCGCTGCCCATCGTGATTCCGTCGGAGATCGCGATGGTGTTGAACTCCATCGGGTTGGCGCCCGCTGCCTTGATCCCGGCTTTGACCGGCACAGCTAGCTCGCGGAGCCCGAAGTTGCAAGGCATGGTCTCCAGCCAGCAGTTGGAGACGCCGACGAACGGTTTGTTGATGTCCTCCGGCGTCAGCCCGATCGCGTGGAGGAACGACCGGGCGCCGGCGCGGTCGCGGCCTTGATAGAGGGCTCGGCTTGGCAGCTCACGAGGCGGCACGAGATCGCAGTCTAGCTCGACCCAAGCTCGAAGAAGCTAAGCTGTCCGGTCATCGAGAGGGAGAGCAGCGTCCGTGTCGCCGTCACCGGCGGGGCGGGGTTCATCGGCACGCACACGGTGGAGATGCTGGTTGAGACCAAGGCGAGGGTGCTCGTCATCGACGACCACAGCCATCCGTGCGGCGAGCCGCTGCCGCCAGAGGTCGAGGTCCTGTCTGCGGATTGCGGCTCACCGGCCGCGGCGAAAGCGCTGGCCGCGTTCAAGCCCGACGTGGTCCTCCACCTCGCCGACAAGGGCGGAGTGCAGAGGGCGTCGCGCGACCCTGGTGAGCACGTGAAGATGAGCGTCGCGAGCACAGTCGGGCTGCTGGATTCTGCGATCAAGGCGGGCGCGGGACGAATCGTCATCGCGTCGTCAGGCGGATCGATCTACGGCGAGGGCGCCAAGCTTCCGGCTCGCGAGATTTACAAGCCGGCGCCGCTTTCGGCCTACGGCGCGGCCAAGCGCGCAGAAGAGATCTACATGGTTGCGCTGGGACTCCGGCACGGGATCTCGACCCTCGCGCTGCGGTATGGCAACGTGTTCGGCCCGCGGCAGGACGGCACCGGTGAGTCGGGAGTCGTCGCCATCACGTGCCACCGGCTTTTGAATCGCGCCGCACCGCGCATCTACGGCGACGGCGGGCAGACGCGCGATTTCGTGTACGTGACTGACGTCGCGGCCGCGAATGTGGCCGCGGTGTTCGGCCACATTTCCGGCGTGGTGAACATCGGAAGCGGGCGCGAGGTCAGCGTGAACGCCATCGTCAAGCGTCTGCTCGAAGAGTCAGGCCGCCACCCGAAGAGCGAGTTCCTCCCCGCTCGCGAGTTCGAGGTGCGGCGCGCGTGCTTGAACTCGACGCGCGCCCGCCGCTACCTGGAGTGGAAGACGAAGGTCTCCATCAACTCCGGTCTCAAGCAAACCTGGGCGTGGTTCCGCAAGCGGCACTCTGCCCAGAGGGCGGTGACGCTGGGCCTACCTTAGGCCCCACCGGACTCGGGTCCGGTCATCCGCGTGCTCGCCGCCGAACCAGCGGAAGAAGACTGACAGGGCCGCGACCGACAGGCTCGCTTTGCCCAGGACCATCAGCACAGCGCCGGCGAGGGTCTGGTCGATGATCGGCGTCAACGAGTCGATCAACCTCGGCACGTGGACGTAGAACTCGTAGAAGGGAACGCGCGAAAACAGGAGGACCAGGGCGACGCCATCCTGGGGCAGCGTCGCAGCAAGCATGTAGAGGAGCTTGAGGGCAGGCGAGAGCTTCCACCTCGCTTGTGCCGAAGTCGCCTCCAGGATCGGCCAGTAAAGGACCAGCCCCGCGGCGATGAACGTGAGGTGCTCGACTACATGCAGAGATTCCGACTGCAGGGTCGCGTCGTAGAGCGCGGGTAGGTGCCAGCCGATCATGACGGCGGCGGCCACGATCTGGGCCGGAACAGGCTCTGTGACCGCCCTGACGAAGGGAACACGGACGACCAGGGCGGCCATCTTCGGTGATAGGCCCAGAAGCATCAGCGGGGGCGCGATGAAACCGAGCAGGACGTGCTGCAGCATGTGGACGCTGTCGAGGTAGTGGTCGCTGAGGGTGTCGATCGGCGTCTCGAGCGCAACCCAGAGCGTGAGAAGGCCGAGGCCGAAGTAAAAAGAATGCTTGGCCTGGGCGTCGTCAACTCGCCGGGCAAGCCAGGCGTGGCCGAGGAAGAGCCCCGCGAGGCCCGCATAGACGCTGGGATCGAGCGGCCAGCTCACGCGATGAGCCTAGGTGATCACCCTCCCGCTGTAATCGGCTGGGCCAGGATCCAGAGGCTCGTCATCGTGTACATGACCATCAGCAGCAGCATCGGGTACTGGCTGAGCAGCGCCCGCTGCGCCGTGCGGAACTTCTCGCCCGCCTTGAGGTGCGAGAGATACACGGCGATGACGTGCCCGACGACGATGAGCACGATCTGCGCAAACCACACTGTCGACGCTTGAGCGAGCACGAAGCTTGGCTTGTAGCCGGCCAAGGCCGGCAATAGATGCCACCCCTTCCCCAACGGATCGTCGAGCAGAGGGATCAATCCCTGCGACTGCACCACTACGTAGCTGTAGTTGTGCGCCGCGTTGTACACGAGCGCGATCGGCACAAGTGTGAAGGCGAAAGCGGTGGCGGTCGTCATGAGGTCGGCGCGGCGATTGCCGAAGTAGAGGACCAGCTCCATGAACGCGATGAAGATGAGAAGGAAGGCCCCGGTCAGCAGCACCAAGCCGGCGGTCCTGATGGCGAAGAAGCCCCACGCGCCCAGCGGCAGCCATAGCGGCTCCAGGGTGACGGTGAAGTTCTGCCACGACTCCGTCGCCTCGATGCCATCGAATGCGAGGGTGCTCAGCATCAGGACCACGAAGACGACACGATCCCAACCCGCCGCGCCTGACTGAAGCAAGCCAACGCCCAACGGCCGGAGATAAACCGTGGAGATGCGACGCAGCTCGTCGCGCTCGGCTTCGACGGGACCGAACTTCCCGATGATCCCGAACAGGACGGTCAACGCTTCGCAGTGGTCGAGCCACTCATCGCGACCGAATAGCGCCATGCCTGCCAGCGTCACGATGGTGTAGCCCGCCGCCGCAATCGCCACGATCAGGGGCCGGTTGGCCATGCCGCTGGTGAGTTCGAGGCACGCAAACGCGAAGTAAGTGCCGACCGCCGGCCAGATGCCCAGGTTGCGCAGCTTCCAGACCGGACTGATACGTATGTACCTGTTCACCGCGTCATATATCGCGGCCCACGGGTTGAGCCACGACCAGAGGTTGCCGACGAGCCCTGAGAGGATCACTGTCGCGGCCCAGAAGTAGATCCAGGTCAGGTACTCGGCCGGGTTGCGATCGTTGTCGGTCGAGCCAAACAGCCCGGTGATGATGACGGCGGCAAGACCGAGAACACCGATGAGGCTTCCGACGAGACGCGGCCATGGCGTTTGCGCGATACGCGTCAGCAGTGGAGCGGCCCGTCGCGGGTAAGCGACGGCCTTGGGGCCCACCTGGCCGCCCGCGAACATGACTACCAGCACGAACGAGACCACCACTACGCCGCCTGCGGCGAACAGATACAGAGCTAGAGGTGCGGGCAGGTCGTAACGCTGCCCGAACCCGTGCAAGAAAATGCCGGCCAAAGAGACCAAGGGTTCCTCCTTTATTGAATGGGCGCGCGTGCGCGCGTGCGGATCAGATCGAGCTGATACGCAAGGAGGACGGCGGCCCGCGCTTGGCAAGGGATGAGCCTGCCACGCGGGAAATGAGCAGCGCCAAATCCGGCGCCGCATGAGCGGGTGTCGCCGCCGGGCTCGTTGCACGAGCTTTCCGCAAAGCAGCGCGTACGACATCTCGGATCAGCCCGACTGCCGATTCGACGCGTGCGCTGAGCCATCGCAGCGCTGACGCGGCGATGAGCGCTACAGGGAGCTCGCCCAGCGTGCCCCACAGCAGAACGTCGGGTGCCGACATGAGGCTCGTGCCGCCGACAAGACCCTCGACGATCTCCTGGGCCGCAAAGGTCGCGAGCTGGAGGCTGAAAAGAATCGCGAGCAGGCTGATGAACGAAGGCTCGGAGTCGGACCGCACACGCCGCCCTCTGAGTAGGCGGGCAAGGCCGACGAGTAGCAGGCCGGCGATCAGCCCCGCGGCGACTGCCCCTAACGCGGTCTTCGCCACCAGCGGGAAGTAGGCGTGGACGCCGGTGCTCTGGATCTGGTGGGCGGCTCCCCCAAACCGGAGCTGGTAGGCGAGCAGGTGCCCTGCCTGGGAGCCGAGCAGGCCCAGGGCCAGTGCAGAGAGCGCGAGGCGCCTACGGTTCATCGGCACGATGATAAGACCGACTCCACACGCCACCCCTAAGCGCTTGAAATTCCCGCGAACTACAATCCGGCTCATTCGGAGCAATGCTGCGATGGGGAGGTTAGTGATGAATGCGCGTATCCCGGTTCTGGGGCTCGTGGCCGCCACCGCATTGGCCGCGTGCGGTGGTTCGACGCCCACTACTACCTCGGGTGGGCCGAGCAAGGTTGCCAGCATCGCAAGCCAGGTCCCGTCGACTGTCACGGGCCCGATTCAGATCGCCACGGACGCGACGTATGCGCCGAACGAGTTCGTCGATCCGAACACAGGCGCAATCTCTGGTTGGGACATCGACCTTGGCAACGCGATCTGCAAGGTGATGGGCCTCGTCTGCACCTTCAACAACGTCACCTTCGACGACATCATCGCCCAGCTCAAAGCCAGCACCCCGAGCGAGGTCGCGGGCGGCGACAAACCGCGCTACTCATTCAGCATCTCGAGCTGGAGCCCCACCCAAGCGCGTGAGGACAGCGGCATCGACTTCGTCACTTACTACAAGGCCGGTGAAGCCTGGATGGTCAAAGTCGGAGGCCCGACCATCAACACCGCCGCCGACATGTGCGGCCACAGCGTCGCCGTGGAGGCGGGCACGACCGAGGAGAGCGACGCCTGGGGCTACATGGGCCAGCAGGTCGGTGGCACCGTGATCGCCGGCGACAAGAACAACTGCAAGGACGCGGGCAAGCAGGACATCAAGGTCCTCAGCTTCCAGACCCAGACCGACGCCAACTCGGCGCTGCTCTCGGGCCGGGCCGACTTCGGCTGGCTCGACCAGCCCGTCGCGGACTACCAGGTCAAGCAGTCGAACGGCAAGTTCAAGATCGGTGGCCAGCCTTGCAGCGTGGCGCCGTACGGAATCGCCATTGTCAAGGGCAGCCCGTTGGAGAAGCCGATCACGGACGCCGTGAAGTACCTGATCGACAACAACGGCTACTACAGCAACATCCTCAAGAACTGGAATGTCACCGACGGAGCCATCGCAAGTTCGGATGTCGCGCTCAACAAGAACGACGCCATCGGTCCCACTTGCGTGCCGTCCTACTGACCTCGACATAAATAGCTAATTGACCGAGACCGTCTCCGGTCCGTCTAGCCCAGAAGCGCAAACCGGGCGGCGGCCGGAGACGATCAAGGCGATACCCGTCCGGCATCCGTGGCGATGGCTGTCGGGCGCCATTGTGCTCGCCCTCGCGGGCGACATCGTCTACACGATCGTCACCGCTCCCAACCTCGACTGGGGCGTCGTGGGGACTTATCTGTTTGGGCGGCTCATCAGAGAGGGGATCGTGGTCACGCTCGAGCTCACGGTGCTTGCGATGCTGATTGGCGTCGGACTGGGAATCGTGATGGCCGTGTTGCGACTTTCGCCGAACCCGGTCGTGTCGTGGGTGAGCTGGCTCTACATCTGGTTCTTTCGAGGCACGCCGGTCCTCGTGCAGATCTTCTTCTGGTACAACCTGAACATCGTCCTTCCCCACATCGGTATCGGCATCCCAGGCACCACGCTCAACTTGCAGGCAGGCACCAACCAGCTGATCAATCCATTCCTCGCCGCCACGCTTGGTCTGGGCTTGAACGAAGCCGCTTACATGGCCGAGATAGTTCGCGCGGGCATCATCTCGGTGGAGCACGGCCAGACGGAGGCCGCGCAGGCTCTCGGCATGACGCGATTGCAGGTGATGCGGCGAATCATTCTTCCGCAGGCGATGCGTGTGATCATCCCGCCCACCGGCAACGAGACCATCTCGATGCTGAAGACCTCATCGCTGGCGTTCGTGGCCGCGGTGCCTGAGCTGTTCACCCGATCGGAGCAGATCTCGAGCGCCAACTTCGCGGTCGTCGAGCTGGCGATCGTGGCCAGCATTTGGTACCTCGCGATGACGTCCATCCTGACCATCGGCCAGTACTACCTCGAGAGGTACTTCGCCAGGGGTTCGCAGCGGGAGCTGCCACCGACTCCGTGGCAGAGGTTCAAGAAGATCCTCTTCACTGGTCACGTCCCGGCGCCGATCGAGGCCCCGATTTCTTTGCCTCGGGCGCACTGACATGGGCGCCATGCCGATGGTCAAGGCGGAGGCTGTACACAAGAGCTTCGGCCGCCTCGAAGTCCTGCGTGGCATCGACCTGGAGGTGGCACCCAAAGAGGTCATGTGCATGATCGGACCCTCGGGTTCGGGCAAGAGCACGTTCCTGCGCTGCATCAACCACCTGGAAAAGATCGACGCCGGCCGGCTGTCGGTGGACGGCGAGCTGGTCGGTTACCGCCAGCGAGGCAACAAGCTCTACGAGCTACCCGACTCCGAGGTCTGCAAGAAGCGGTCTGAGATCGGCATGGTGTTCCAGCGCTTCAACCTCTTCCCGCACATGACGGCGCTCGAGAACATCATGGAGGCGCCGCTCCTCGTCAAAAAGGAAAGTCGCACGACGGCCGAGGCCCGCGCCCGCAAATTGCTCGACCGCGTTGGCCTCTCCGACAAGGTCGACTGCTATCCGAACCAGCTCTCCGGCGGCCAGCAGCAGCGCGTGGCCATCGCGCGAGCTTTGGCGATGGAGCCGAAGCTGATGCTGTTCGACGAGCCGACCTCAGCGCTCGATCCGGAGCTCGTGGGTGAGGTCCTCGACGTCATGCGCGGTCTCGCCAAAGACGGCATGACGATGGTCGTTGTCACGCATGAGATGGGGTTTGCGCGCGAGGTCGGCGACAGCCTTGTCTTCATGGACGGCGGGGTGATCGTCGAGACCGGCACACCTCGCGACGTGCTGTCCAGCCCCAAGCACGAGCGGACGAAGGCTTTCCTGTCCAAGGTGCTCTGACTTCTCAAGCCCCTCTCTTTGAGGGGGACTCCCCCTTAAAGGCACCGAGCCCGGCAGAGCCGGCTCTCGGCGCACCCCCCTGCCAACCCTCTCCCCGAGGGGGAGAGAGAATCAGCTCCTAGACGCCCTCCACTCCTTCCAGTCGTCGCGGACCAACCTTCCCATCATCGTCGCCGCCTCTCGCAGCCACGCCGATTTGCGGCGCTTCAGGTCGGCGAGTATGGCCTTCCCGGCCCCGCGGGTGCCGAGATGGATGTTGCCCGCCTCCCACCCCATCGACCTCAACAGCCTCCCTTCGTCACGCTGCACGGGCAAGGAATCGAGCTCGATGCGGCTGCAGTCCGGCGACAGGCGGCGTACGAGCCAGCCTTCGCGGACTTCTGTGAGCGGGTCGGGGCAGCGCACCGCCGACGTGGCCAGGTCGAGGTAGTGGATCCGGCCTGAGGCATGGTCCCTATGCGCCCATTCCCAAGCTGAGGGCGCCAGCGCTTTCGCCTCGTGCGCAACCGCGGAGTCGTGCCAGTCGGCGATCGCCACCAGCCGCTCACGCCCCAGGCTGCCGAGGCCTGATCGGCGGCGGACATAACGCACGTTGTTCGACCCCGCCGGCATCCGCCGCAGCAACAAGAGCTTCAGGTTCGCCGGGAGCGAGCCGCGAGCGGTTGGCAGCGCCTGCATGCGTGCCCAGAAGGCCACCGGATCCCGCAGGCGACCCGACGCCATTTTCCGGAGCCAGCGATCTTGCTCTGCCAGCACGATCGGCCGGCCGCCGGTGCGCAGCGCGCCCAGGTAGCCCTGCATGATCGCCGCGCATGCCTGCTTGAGGTCGATGTTGAGATGGCCTTCCGCCGCCGCCAACCCTGCGCTCGTGGCCAGGCGGACGAGATCGAACGTGAACGGCATGCGGTACGTCTCGTCGAAATCGGTGACGCCCCACACCAACCGTCCCTCGGCGTCACGCCAGGTGCCGTAGTTCTCGACGTGAAGGTCTCCGACCGCGAGCACCCGAACGGCCTCCGCCAGCTCGGGCAATGCTTGAGGCGCCTGCTCCGCCCACCTATAGAAGGTCGCGCGAAGGAAGCTGAACGTGTCCGCGGCCATCGTCTCGTGCTTGTAGTCGAGCTCGTGCTGGCGCAAAGGTATGTGGCCTCGGAGCCATCGCTCGAAGCCGCGCGTGGATTCGACTATGTCGAGAGTCGCGGCCACGGAAGGTATTGTCGTTTGGGCCGAACGAAGTTAGTGGAGGGATTCGCCCGGAGCGGCGCCTTCCCACGCCGTGGTCTCCCAGTTGTCCTGCCGCGCCTTCAGCGGCATCCACGGCGGGAGGTCCATCAGCAGCTCTTGGCTGAGCGCGAAGGCATATGGCTCGTAGCCCTTGCGCAACTTCTTCAGGCGGTCACGAAACACGCCCGCGTCGACCGTCATCCCATCGCTGGACAGCAGGTCGACAAGTGATTGCATCTCGGCGTCCGACATGCGGTCCGGAACATCGAACTTCGGGGCCGCTCGCAGGACCTGGCTGAGGTCGCCGAGGGCGTGCCGTCCCATTGCATACACGCGGCGCGCCTGCCAGGTGTGACCAGTCGCCTTGCTCGCCTGCCACAACGCCGCGAAGTCGAGGATCGCCGTCAACGCCGCCACCCATGACTGGTTCTCGTGTTGGGAGCGGAAATAACAGAGGACCTGGTACGAGAGATGGCTCTCGAGCAGCTCGGCGGTCCAGTGCTCCCATGTCGACATCAGCGGAATGAGCTCCTTCATCTCGCCGGCCTCCTTCGCGCGGCGGAGGAGGTCGCCCGCGCTTGGCGGCGAGCCCGCCCACTCGTCCAGCATCGAGATCGTCGTCTCGCGTCGCGAGAACCCCTGATAGAGGACGGGAAGGTAAGAGATGACGACCGCGAGGAACCCGAACCCGAGGCCGGCCTCGACGACAGTCACGAAGCGCGCCAGGTCTGTCCTCGGAGCGAAGTCGCCGATGCCGAGCGTCGTGAACGTCCAGCCGCTCACGTACAGGGCGACGATTGGGCTGCTGAAGTCGAATCCCGCGGCCCACAGCACCAGCGCAAAGCCCATGACGAGGATCGCGCCCCACAAACCGATGAGAACCAGTAAGGAGATGGGTCCGTACGTGCTGAGGTAGCTCTCCCTCCGCTCGCCGTTGGGCATCCGGCGGCCGATCGCCGCCCACGGTTTCCACGTGACCTGGTAGAAGACCTTCGAGACCCGCACGCGCCCCGACACCCGGCGCGGCAGGACGATGGTTTCGAAGGCGTCGCGCAGGACGACGAAGACGAGAAACAGTCCTACGACTCCAGCGGCGAGATGCATCGTCAGGTCAACCCCAATCCGACTGTGAAAATTCTGGGCCCTAAGCCCTCGATGCGAGCGCCAGGTTCCAGCCGCTCAGCGCCAGCGCCAGCGAGCCGAGCAGCTCAGCTCGTTCCACGAAGACCGCCGGCACCACTTCGACACGCTCCGCAGCGGCGAGCACGGCGTGACGGCGGATGGAGTCGCGGATGGGCTGCAGCAACAGCTCGCCCGCACGGCTGAGCAACCCGCCGATGATGACGCGCTCGGGGTTGATCAAGTTGCAAAGGCCCGCAACGGCGACGCCGATCTCCGTTCCGGCGTCGGAGATCGCGCGCCGGCAGCGCACGTCGCCCCGCGCGGCCAGCTCGATCACCTGTCCCAGCGTCAGGGACTCCGAACGGCCCTGGCCGACGAGCTGGAGGATCGCCGGTCCTGATGCAACCGTCTCCAGGCAGCCCCTGTTGCCGCAGTAGCAGAGGGCCCCGGCCTCATCGAGCGTCGTGTGCCCGATCTCGCCGGCCGTTCCCGATGCTCCACGCAAGAGCTTGCCGTCGATGACGAGCCCGGCGCCGATGCCGGTGGCCGCCTTGATATAAGCGAAGTTCGAGCAATCGCGCCCCGCGCCCCATGTGAGCTCGGCGAGCGCACCGCAGTTGGCGTCGTTCTCGATCTCGACCGGAAGCCCGAGACGCTTCTCCATCTCGGCCGCGATCTGCAGGCCCAGCCAGCCGGGCAGGATCGTCGCCGACCCCACCGTACCTCGGGCACGGTCGACCGGTCCGGGGATGCCGATGCCGGCTGAGATCACGTGCGTCCGCTGGACGCCAGCCTCGACCAGCACCTCCTCGACCATGCGGGCCGCGGCGTCGAGCGCATCAATTGCGTGCTCTCTGACGTCGAGGTTGCAGATTCGTTCAGCGAGCACATCGTGGGCGAGGTCGGCGACCGCGACCTGCACGTGGCTGTGTCCGACGTCGATGCCGACCACGGCCATCGACGAGTCTTCGAGCACGAGCTGGACGCCCGGCCTTCCTCCGCGCCCATCAGGTGCCTTGGCATCGACCTCGAAGACGAGTCCGGCCCCCCTCAGCCCGGCGACCAGCGTGGAGACCGTCGTCCGCGAGAGACCCGTGGCCCGGGCGATATCGGCCTGGCTGGTACGGCCGAGGGTGCGCAGCACCGCGATCACTCGCTCGCGGTTGCGTTCGCGCAGCCACCCGAGCGTCCCGTCTCCCTTCTTGTTGTTCGTCCTGCGCCCCCGCCGAATCATGGCGCGCGCGGGGGGTTTGTCAAGAGTCCGAACAAAGATCACGAGGCACCACACCGATCTCTTGACAAACTGGCGGGCCTGAGCAATGCTCTGCACTCGGCGGCGCGGCCGCCAAGGCTGCTGAGTAGAAACCTGCTTGCCGGCGCACTCTCGCCCCGGAATCCGCCGGGAAGAAGGCAACAGGAATCGCTTTTGATAGGAGAGAGCCACATTGAGGTTCGCCAAACTCGTCCCGGTGCTCATGCTCGCCGGGCTCGCCGTCGTGGCATGCGGTGGCGGCAACACCACGGGCGGCGCGTCACCGGCCACGATTCCCTCGTCGCTCAGCGTTTCTTCGTTCGACGTCAGCTTCTCGGCCATGGCCACGCTGAAGGACTTGCACGCGGCCGGAAGCGGCCTGGTCGGTGTCCTTCTGCCCGACACCACCTCGTCCACACGGTGGGTCAACTCAGACCTTCCCTACTTGACGAAGGCCTTCCAGCTGGCGGGGTACAGCGCAACTGAGTTCAAGATCGACAACGCGCAGGGCAACGACGCCACGCAAATTGCGCAGGCCCAGGCGGACATCACTCAGGGCGCGAAGGTCCTGGTGGTCGGCCAGCTCGACATTCCGACCGCTACGACGATTCAGGCGGCGGCGGCGGCCAAGGGCGTCAAGGTCATCGCCTATGACCGGGCCATCTTCACAGGCACCAACACCTACTACGTGAGCTTCGACAACGTTCAGGTGGGCAAGCTCATCGGACAGGGCTTCAAGGACTGCATCACCGCATGGAACGTCTCCAGCCCGAAGGTCTTCACGCTCAACGGCGGCGAGGACACCGACCCGAACGCGATCGACTTCGCCAAGGGCTACAACTCCGTCGTCTGGGGCGACTCCGTACCGCAAGAGACGGTGGGCAAGACCGCCAACGGCGCCACCCTGGTCGGTGACCAGGTCGCACCCGGCTGGGACAACGCCAAGGGACAGCAGATCTTCCAGCAGCAGTACACCGCGCACCCCGAGATCAACGCCACCATCGAGGCGAACGACGGGCTCGCGAACTCGGTCGTCACGGTTCTCAAGCAAAAGGGCGTCCCCGCCAACAAGGTCCCGACCGTGGGCCAGGACGCCAGCCTTGGGGGCATTGAAAACGTCCTCTCCGGTTACCAGTGCGGCACCGTGTACAAGGCCATCTATCTCGAGGCTCAGGACGCGGTCGCATTGGCGACCATCCTGCGCGCCGGCCTGACTCCTCCGGCCGCGCTCGTCAACAGCACCACGTCGCCTCCGGCGGGCAAGGCGGGCAGCACGCAGCCCGCGTCGCTCCTGGTTCCGCTGTGGGTCGACAAGACCAAGGTCGCCTCGACCGTGGTCAAGGACGGCTTCGTCGACAAGGCCGCGCTCTGCCAGGCGGTCACCGCCGCCGTGTGCACCGCCAACGGCATCTCCTAGCAACAGTCGGTAGTCAATTGATGCCGCCGCGTATCGTGCGCGGCGGCATCGTCTCGGGCAGCGCACAATTGATCAAGTGGCGCAGGTGACCGAAGACTCGCCCTCCGCGACCGAGCCGCTGCTCAAGGTGCGAGGCCTCGAGAAGCACTTCGGCCCCGTGCAGGCCCTGTACGCAGTCGATCTGGACCTTCCGGCGGGCCAGGTGACCGCCCTTGCTGGAGACAACGGCGCCGGCAAGTCGGTCCTCACCAAATGCATCTCCGGCGTCTATCAAGTGGACCACGGTCAGATCTTCTGGGAGGGCCAGCCCGTCCACATCCGCAACACGCGCGATGCGGCGCACCTCGGCGTCGAGACCGTGTACCAGGACCTGGCTCTCTGCGACAACCTCGACATCGTCCAGAACATGTTTCTCGGCCGCGAGCTGCTGCGTCGCCGGCTGCTCGACGAAGACGAGATGGAACGGCAGGCAGCCAAAACGCTTACAGGCCTGAAGGTGACGACCGTGCGGTCGATCCGCCAGCCGGTGGCTTCTCTCTCGGGCGGCCAGCGCCAATCCGTTGCGGTCGCGAAGGCTGTGATGTGGAACTCCAAGCTCGTGATCATGGACGAGCCCACCGCGGCCCTTGGAGTGGTTCAGACCAGGCAGGTGCTGGACCTCATGAAGCGCCTTCGCGACCGCGGCCTGGCGGTGATGATGATCTCCCACAACCTCACCGATGTGTTCGAGGTCGCCGATCGTATTGCCGTGCTGTATCTCGGCCGGATGGTGATCCAGGACAAGGCGTCCAAGTTCGACCGCCAGAGCGTCGTCGAATACATGACCACCGGCGGCATGAGCCGGAACGGCAGCAAGGCGAAATAGATGGCGACAGCACCCGAGCAAGCGCCCGATCTCACCGCCGCGCCGGAGGCGGCAGAGGCCGAACTTCCGCCAGAGCTCGTCGCCCAGAGCTTCGGTGAATACGCGCGGGCATATGTAGCTCGCGTTCGGAACGGTCAAAGTGGCGTGCTGCCGGTCGTCATCGGCCTGGTCGCAGTCCTGGTGGTTTTCGAGGTCATCAGTCCCCACCATGTGTTCTTGTCGGCGGGCAACCTGGTCAACCTCTTCCAGCAAAGCGCTGTGTTCATAGTCCTGGCCATGGCGGAGACCTTCGCCCTGGTGCTGGGCGAGATCGACCTCTCGATCGGCTATGTCGGGGCGTGCGGCGCGGTCATCACCGTCCAGCTGGTGCAACCCGTGACGACCGCCTGGCCATGGTGGGCCGCCATCCTGGCCGGGCTGGCCTTCTGCGCCGCTGTCGGCACCGTCCAGGGCACGATCATCAGCCGGCTGGGCATACCTTCCTTCATCGTCACGCTCGCGGGCTTCCTGATCTTCAACGGCGTGATGCTGATCCTGCTCCTGCTCGGACCCTTTTCCGGCTATCCGCTCATCTCGGGCGGAAACAGTCCGGACACGCAGGTGCTGTTCAATCTGATGTCGGGCACCATCGATCCGACTGTGAGCTGGATCGCCATGGCTGTGATCGTCCTGGGACTCGCGGCCATCCTGTGGTCTGCGGATCAGCGCCGCCGAAGGAGCGGGCTCGTGGCCCCGCCGCCGAGCCTCACCGTGCTCAAGATCGTGGTGATCGCAATCGCGGGGATCGTTGTCGTGGCCATCTCAAACATCAACCGGGCCAACTTCGGAGTCCTGGCCGGGGTGCCGTGGGTGGTCCCGATCGTCCTCGGCGTCTTGGGCGCCTGGACCGTCCTGCTCGAGCGGACGAAGTTTGGGCGCTCCATGTACGCGATCGGCGGCAACCCTGAAGCCGCACGCCGGGCCGGCATCAACCTGCCCGTGGTTCGGACCATCGCTTTCGCGCTCTGCTCGATGACTGCCGGTATCGGCCTCATCCTCTATGCCTCGTACATCGGAGGCATGTCCAACAACGTCCAGGGCGGCCAGTTCGTCCTGTTTGCCGTCGCTGCCGCGGTCATCGGCGGCACGAGCCTGTTCGGCGGCCGCGGCAAGGTCATCCACGGCGTCCTTGGCGGCCTGCTCATCGGCGCCATCGACAACGGCATGTACCTGCAGAACTACGACGTGCAGAGGATCTTCATCGTGACTGGGCTGGTCCTGCTCGCCGCCGTGTCGATCGACGCCCTGTCACGACGCAGCGCCGCCTCCGGGAGTGCCGCCCGGGTTTAGCGGGAGCCGGTTCGGGGCAGTTTAGGGAACCTTCCCCAGATTGGGAATGGGCCAATAGGGGAAAAACGTTCACTAGTTATGAACCGAGGAGACCCTGAAAATGCCAACGCCTAAGTCCGAACTGCTTCCCGTCATGCCCATGGACGACGTCGTCGTCCTCCCGCACATGACCGTCACCCTCGCCGTCGAAGGCGACACCGCCAAGGCCGCCCTCGAGGCTGCCCGCCAGGGCAACCGCATGATCCTGCTCGTGCCACGGATCGACGGCCAGTACGGCAGCATTGGCACGGTCGCCCGCCTGGGCGAGGGGACCGAGCTCCCGACCGGCGCCGAAGCTTTCATGCTCCGCGGCGAGTACCGCGCCCGCCTGGGCAGCGGTCAGGCAGACATCGGCGGGGCTCTCTTCGTCAAGGCCGACCCCATCTCCGACCCCGAACCCCCGACCGAGCGGGCGACCGAGCTCGCGCGCGAGTACCGCGCACTGCTCGAGAACCTGGTCGAGTCGCGCGGCGTTCCGCAGGTCGTTCAGTTCCTGCGCGCCGCCCGGACGCCAGGACACCTGGCCGACCTGGCCGGCTACTCGCCCGACCTCACCACTGAGCAGAAGCTCGAGGTGCTCGAGACGATCGACCTGGAGGAGCGGCTGGCGAAGCTGATCGGCTGGACCAAGCAGATCCTCGCCGATGCATCGCTGAAGGAGAAGATCCGCAGTGACGTGGCCGAGGGCATGGAGAAGACTCAGCGCGAGTTCCTGCTCCGGCAGCAGCTCGAGGCGATCAAGAAGCAGCTCAACGAGGGTGGCGGCGACGTGGTTTCCACCTACCGCGAGCGGGTCGCCAAGGCCGAGATGCCGGACGGAGTGCGCGTCGAGGTCGACCGCGAGCTCGACCGACTGGAGCGAACGAGCGAGCAGAACCCGGAGTACGGCTGGATCCGCACCTACCTGGACTGGATGCTCGACATCCCCTGGAACGTGCGGTCCGAAGACAACTACGACCTCGTGGAAGCGCGGCGGATCCTCGACGAGGACCACACCGGGCTGGATGACGTGAAGGACCGGATCATCGAGTTCCTCGCGGTGCGCAAGCTGCGCAAGGAGCGCGGGCTCGAGGTGCTCGGCGGGCGTGGCTCGGGCGCGATCATCACCCTGGTCGGCCCTCCCGGAACCGGCAAGACTTCGCTGGGCGAATCGGTCGCCCGCGCGCTGGGCCGCAAGTTCACGCGCGTGTCCCTGGGCGGAATCCGCGACGAGGCGGACATCCGCGGCCACAGGCGCACCTACGTCGGGGCGCTTCCGGGCCGGATCGTGCGCGCCCTGAAAGAAGCCGGGACCAAGAACCCGGTGATCATGCTCGACGAGATCGACAAGGTCGGCAGCGACTGGCGGGGCGACCCGTCGGCGGCGCTGCTCGAGGTGCTCGACCCAGCGCAGAACAACACGTTCCGCGACCACTACCTGGAGGTCGACCTCGACCTGTCCGAGGTGTTGTTCATCCCCACCGCCAACGTGTCGGAGACGATCCCAGCGCCTCTGTTGGACCGCATGGAGCTCATCAGGCTCGACGGGTACACGGAGCAGGAGAAGGTCGCGATCGCGAAGGACCACCTGATGAAGCGCCAGGTCAAGCAGGCAGGACTGAAGGACGACGAGGTCACCGTAACCGATGAAGCAGTCATGACAGTAATCACCGACCACACGCGCGAGGCCGGCGTGAGGAACCTCGAGCGCGAGCTCGGGAAGATCACTCGCAAGATCGCAACCAAGGTCGCGACGGGGGCGCTGACGCCACCGGTCGAGATCACGCAGCAGCGGGTGCGCGAGTTCCTGGGCAAGCCCAAGTTCGACAACGAGGTTGCCGCTCGGACGTCGGTGCCAGGCGTGGCCACAGGCCTCGCCGTGACCGGAGTTGGCGGAGACGTGCTGTTCGTCGAAGCGACGGCCACCACTGCCTCGAAGGGCCAGGGCAGCCTCCTCCTCACCGGCCAGCTGGGCGACGTGATGAAGGAGTCGGCGCAGATCGCGCTCTCGTATGTGCGGTCGCACGCGGCTGAGCTGGGGATCGAGCCCGACTCGATCGAGAAGGCGTTTCACATCCACGTGCCCGCGGGCGCTGTGCCCAAGGACGGTCCGTCGGCCGGCGTGACGATGACGACCGCGATCGTGAGCCTGCTCACGGGTCGCGCGGTTCGGAGCACGGTCGGCATGACCGGCGAGGTCACGCTGCAAGGTCTGGTGCTGCCCATCGGCGGCGTCAAGCAGAAGGTGCTGGCCGCTCACCGAATGGGCTTGAAGGAGGTCATTCTCCCGCAGCGCAATGAGAAGGACCTGGACGACGTCCGAGCTGGAGCCGCTACCTGACGGCGTCCAGCTCGTCGCCGAGCCGGGACCGGAGGTCGAGTTCGTCATCATCAACTTCGACATAGCCAACCGGCTGCCTGGCCTCTTCGACGAGCTGCCCGGGCTTCGTGTCGTGCAGTCGCTCAGCGCAGGCGTCGACTGGCTGTTGCCCAAGGTGCCGGCCGGGGTCGTCGTATGCAGGGCGGTCGGCGTGCATGACATTCCCGTCGCGGAGTGGGTGGTCGCTTCCATCCTTGCGATGCAACGATGCTTTCCGAAGTTCATCGAATACCAGCGGCTCGCGGAATGGAATCGAGGTCCGGGCGAGGACGGAAAGATCGACGACATCGACGGCCACACCGTGCTTGTCGTCGGATATGGATCGATCGGCCGTGCCCTCGCGGCTCGGCTCGCGCCGTTCGGCGCACACGTCATCGGTGTTGCCCGGAACGCACGTGACGGTGTGCAGCCTGCATCGGAGCTTCCGAAGCTGCTGCCTCTTGCGGATGAGGTGGTGGACCTGCTGCCGCTGACGCCCGAGACTGAGAAATTCGTCGACGCGGCCTTCCTCGCCCGGATGAAGCCGGGCGCGCTCTTTGTCAATGCGGGTCGGGGCAAGACGGTCGACACCGATGCGCTTCTGGACGCTTTGCGTATGGGCCGCATTCGGGCCGCGCTCGACGTCGTTGACCCCGAGCCCCTGCCCGATGGTCACCCACTCTGGAACGCGCCGAACATCCTCATCACGCCACACATCGCGGGATCGGTGGCACGCTGGAACGCGCGAGGTTATCGGTTCGCGGCTCAGCAGATCCGCCGCTACGCCGCCGGGCAGCCGCTACTTGGAATCGAAGCCGGTGCTGTGGACTTGAAGTTGTCATGAGCAAGACCGGCAAGGAGATCCTCGAGGCATCGACGGTGATTGCCGTCGTCGGCGCATCGCGAGATCCCTACAAGGCCGGCGGATCCGTGCCTGCGGGCCTTCAGCAGCGCGGATTTCGGATCATCCCGATCAACCCTCACGCGGACACCCTGTTCGGCGAGCGCGTCTACCGCTCACTGGCAGAAGTGCCGGAGAAGATCGACCTGGTCGATGTGTTCAGGCCGGCGGCCGATGCACCAGAAATCGCCAAGCAGGCGGTGGCGGTCGGGGCCAAGGCGTTGTGGCTTCAGCTCGACATCCGCTCGGATGAGGCGCGGCGGATCGCGGAGGCGGGCGGACTCGATTACGTCGAGGACGAGTGCACCGCGGTCACGACAGCCCTCTACCGAATCACAAAGAAGGCCGCCGCTTAACTTAATCTCCACGGGTGGCAAAGGGCCGCGTCCATCACCGCCCCCGTGATCGCAGCGTCGAATGCGAGCTGAAGTTCCGCGTCACCGGCCCGCGCGATCATGCCCGGCTCCGCACGCTGCTGCGCAAGCGCGGGGCGAAGCTCGAGGGAAAGTACGACGAGGAGAACTACCGCTTCGACGGGCCGGGCAAATCGACACGCCACACCACGCTGAGGCTTCGCGTCCTCGACGGGGGTCCTCGTGGCGTGCTCACGGCGAAGGGGCCGGCCAAGTTCGTGGGCGGCGTAAAGGTTAGAGAGGAAACCGAGGTCGAGGTCAAGGACGCGCATGCAACCCTCGACCTCCTCGCCGAGCTGGGGTTCCGAGTCGAGTTCACCTACAACAAACGACGTGCCGCCTGGATACTCGACGGCGTGGTGACCGTCACCCTGGACACGCTCGACTTCGGATCGTTCGTCGAGCTCGAAGGACCGCTCGAGGTTCTGCCGGAGAAGGCCAGAAGCCTTGATTTCGATCCGAAAACCGCGCTCAAGGACAGCTACTCGGTGCTGGCGCGCAAGCACCTGCAAACGGCAAAGAGGGCACCGGCCAAATCGGCCTAGCTCAAGTGACACCCGCCATCGAAGTCCGCGACCTCGTCAAGCGGTACCGAAAAGGCAAGGTCAATGCCGTCGATGGTGTGAGCTTCGACGTCGAGCCAGGAGAATTCTTCGCGCTGCTGGGTCCTAACGGCGCCGGCAAGACGACGACGATCTCGATCCTCACCACCACGCTGGCGCCGACCTCGGGGAGCGTACGAATCGCCGGCCATGACATCGTTCGCGAGGCGAGCGCGGTCCGTCATCAGGTCGGCATCATCTTCCAGAACTCTTCACTGGACATGAACCTCACCGGCGAGGAGAACGTGCGCTTCCACGCCATCCTCTACGGCCTGTACCCGTACCGCGCTCTCTACCGCCTGATGCCGTCCGCGTACCGCCGCCAGATTGGCGAGCTGGCCGAGATGATCGGGCTTGGAGCCGACGTCTTCAAGCCGGTGCGCCGGCTCTCGGGCGGTATGCAGCGAAAGCTGGAGATCATCCGCGGGCTCATGCATCACCCGCGCGTCCTGTTCCTGGACGAGCCTACGAGCGGCCTCGACGTGGCGAGCCGGCGGACGCTGTGGCAGTACATCGAGGACTTGCGACGGCACCGTGAGATCACGATCTGCCTGACCACTCACCAGCTGATCGAAGCCGAAGATGCCAATCGAATCTGCATCCTCGATCACGGCCGCGTGGCCGCCCTGGGCTCACCTCGAGAGGTGAAGGCGCAGCTCGCGCACGAGCGGCTCCACATCGACGCAGCCGACCGCGCGGCTCTTCGCCGGCGACTCGAGCAGATGAAGCTGACGTTCACCGAGGACGGCCACTTCGTCGTCAGCCTCGACGGGCACACCGCGTACGAGGTGATCCACGCCATCAAAGAGCCGCTGACCATGCTCCGGACCGAATCACCCACACTCGAGGACGCGTACCTGAGGATTCTCGCGAGTGGCGCCGATGCGTGAGCTCAACGTCGTCATGGCGCTCGCGGGGCGGGACCTGCTGAAGTTCTTCCGCGATCCTGGGCGCATGGTCGCCGCGGTCATCTTTCCTTTCGCGATGATCTTCCTGCTCGGCGGAACCCTTCAGCTCAACCTGGGCAAGGCCGCCGGATTCAACTTCATCGGCTTCACGTTCACCGGCTTCCTGGGGATGACGCTCTTCCAGTCCACCGCCCAGGGTTTGACGTCGCTGATGGACGACCGCCAAAACGACTTCGCACAAGAGATGTTCGTGTCGCCGGTTTCGCGTTACTCGATCGTCGTCGGAAAAATCCTCGGCGAGACGACGGTCGCGATCATGCAGGTGCTGCCGATGGTCATCTTCGCCGCCGTGCTCCGCGTCCCGCTCACCGCCACCGCCCTGTTGCTGCTGGTTCCGGTGGCGCTGCTTTCGTGCTTCATGGGCGGCGCTTTCGGACTGCTGCTGCTCAACACGATGAGCGACTCGCGAGCCTCCAACCAGATCTTCAACTTCGTCTTCTTGCCCCAGTACTTCCTCGCGGGATTGATCAGCCCGATCAACAACCTCCCCTGGTACCTCGAGTTGGCATCCCTTGCGTCGCCGATGCGTTACGTCATCGACCTGGCGCGGGGAGTCGTCTTCGCCGGATCGGCGGATTACAAACGGGTTGTGCTGTTGAGCCCGGTTACCAATGTGGCGGTGCTCGCGCTGCTGTTCGCAGTGTTCATGATCGTAGGCACCGCGTTATTCGTTCGGCGAGAAACCAACCGCTAGTTCTTCGCCGGCCCGATCCAGATGGTCTGGATGTTGGTGAACTCCTTGATCCCATACTCGGAGAGTTCGCGCCCGTAACCCGACTTCTTGACCCCGCCGAAAGGAAGGCGCACGTCCGAGGCGACCATGCCGTTGATGAACACCAGGCCCGCCTCGACGCGCTCGGCCAGCTGCGTACCTCGCTCGACGTCGGTGGTCCAGATGCTCGAGCCAAGACCGAAATCGGAATCGTTGGCCACACGGAGCGCCTCTTCCTCATCGCTGACGCGGATCACCGCCGCGACGGGGCCGAAGGTCTCCTCGTGGTACACAGGCATGCCCGGCCGCACGCCCACGAGCACGGTCGGCTCGAAGTAGTACCCGTCGCCGCTGACGCGCTTCCCGCCGACGAGCGGACGCGCGCCGAGCTGTACAGACTCCGACACCTGACGCTCCAGATCGGCGATGAGGTCCTCGCGTGCGAGCGGGCCGACCTGCACGCCCCGATCCTTGGGGTCGCCGACCTTGAGCGCGCGAACGGCGTCGGCGAAGTGCGCCTCGAACTCGTCGGCGACAGAGTCCACAACGATGAAACGCTTCGCCGCGATGCAGCTCTGGCCATTGTTCTGATTGCGGGCGCGGCACGCGACCGTCGCGGCCGTCTTGATGTCGGCGTCGCCCAGGATGATGAAAGGATCCGAACCGCCAAGCTCGAGCACCGACTTCTTGATCGTCTTCCCGGCAGTCGACGCAACTCGCGCGCCCGCGGCTTCCGAGCCTGTGAGCGTCACACCTGACACGCGACGGTCTTCGATGATCTTCTCCACAGCGGCGGAGCCGATGAGCAGCGTCTGGAAAACCCCATCCGGCACACCGGCTTCGCGAAAGACCTCCTCGATGGCCAGCGCGCATTGGGGCACGTTGGAAGCGTGCTTGAGCAGCATCACGTTTCCGGCCGCTAGCGCAGGGAGCCCGGCCCGGAACGCCTGCCAGAAGGGGAAGTTCCAGGGCATCACGGCGAGGATCACCCCCAGCGGCTGGAACCTGACGTAGCTCCTGGTCGCGGTGCTCTCCACCGGCTGGTCAGCGAGCAGGCGGGCCGCGTTGTCCGCCAGCCATGCCGCGGTCCAGGCGCATTTCTCAACCTCGCCCTCGGCTTCGATGATGGGCTTGCCCATCTCGGCGGTCGCCAGTGCCGCGTAGCGGGCCTTGTCTGCCCTCAGAACGCCGGCCACGGAGCGCAGCAGGGTCGCGCGCATGTCGACGCCGATGTCACGCCAGGAGTGGCGCGAGCCCCAAGCCCGGGCGATGGCGGCCTCGACGCCGGCCCCATCAAGCTCAGGGAACTGGGCCAGCTCCCGCCCGTTGGCGGGATCGATCGATCTCAGCATCCCCACCTACATATTCGAACACATGTCCTGAATGACATGGGATGGAGCAGGCGTGGCACGATTTAGGCGTGGCTCGCGCACCGGTCAAGCGAAGGCCCACGACCCCCATTCCATCCGCCGGTCCCGACGGGCTTCAAGAGGGTCGAATGCGGGTCGCCATCGAGGCGGTGGCGCCCGAGATCGACGCTGGGCGCTTTCCCGCCAAACGAACCCTGGGTGAGAAGGTGGCGGTCGAGGCCGACATTTTCGCCGACGGCCATGACGCGCTCGCCTGCGTCATCCGGTACCGCCACCAAAGCAGCTCGACCTCGACCGAGGTGCCGATGCTGCCCCTCCCAAACGATCGCTGGCGGGCCGAGGTCGTAGTCACCGAGCTCGGCACCTACCTTTTCACCATAGAAGCCTGGATCGACCGATTCGAGACCTGGAGCCGTCAGTTCGCCAAGCGGGTCGAAGCGGGGCAGGATGTGACGCAGGAGCTCGAGGTGGCGGCTCGGCTCGTGGACGCGGCCGCGGCTCGAGCCGGCTCGCCCGACGGCCAAAAGCTCATCACTTACGCGACGCAGCTCAGAAAGGGCAAGACTGAAGCCACCGCGGCCCTCGGGTCAGACCTCCCCGTGCTCATGGAACGGCACGCCGACCGCAGCCTGTCCACCGCCTACGGGCGCGAGGTCGAAGTCATCGTCGAGGTGGAGCGGGCGCGTTACGGGGCTTGGTACGAGATGTTTCCCAGGTCCGCGGGTAAGCAGGGCAAGCACGGGACGTTTCGGGACGTCGAGGGCTGGCTGCCTTACATCTCGGGCATGGGATTCGACGTGCTCTACCTCCCGCCCATCCATCCCATCGGCCGCACCCATCGCAAAGGCGCCAACAACACCGTGAAGGCAAAACCCGACGAGCCGGGAAGCCCGTGGGCGATCGGATCCGAGGAGGGCGGCCACAAGTCTGTGCATCCGCAGCTTGGGACCCTGGACGATTTCCGACACCTCGTTCGAGTCGCCGGTGAGCACGGCCTGTCGATCGCACTGGACACCGCATTCCAATGTTCGCCCGATCATCCCTATGCTAAAGAGCATCCGGAATGGTTCCGGCATCGTCCTGACGGCTCGATCCAGTACGCGGAAAACCCGCCCAAGAAGTACGAGGACATCTATCCGTTCGACTTCGAATGCGAGGCGTGGCGCGAGCTCTGGGCAGAGCTGCTGTCGATCGTCGTCTTCTGGATCGACCAGGGCGTAAAGATCTTTCGCGTCGACAACCCTCACACGAAGCCGTTCCCGTTCTGGGAATGGCTGATCGGCGAGCTCAAGCGGGACCATCCGGACGTGATCCTTCTCTCGGAAGCCTTCACGCGGCCGAAGGTGATGTACCGGCTGGCGAAGTCGGGCTTCAGCCAGTCGTACACATACTTCGCCTGGCGCAACACGAGCTGGGAGCTGAGTCAGTACTTCACAGAGCTGCGGTCATCGCCGGTGCGTGAGTTCCTGCGCCCCAACCTCTGGCCGAATACGCCGGACATTCTCACCGAGTACCTGCAGAACGGTGGCCGGCCGGCCTTCGCAGCACGGCTCGTCCTGGCCGCCACATTGGGCGCGAGCTACGGAATCTACGGACCCGCGTTCGAGCTGGGCGAGAGTCGCGCCAAGGAGCCCGGTTCCGAGGAGTACCTCGACTCCGAGAAGTACCAGATTCGCAGCTGGGAGCGCGACAACCCGAGCAGCCTTCGCGAGCTGATCGCGGTGGTCAACAAGGTTCGGCGTGAGAACCCGGCGCTGCACAGCGACAACGGCTTGATGTTCCACCCCACCGAGAACGACCAGATCGTCGCCTACACCAAGAGCACCGACGACCTTGCAGACGTGGTCCTGACCGTCGTCAACGTCGATCCACACCACAAGCAAATCGGCATGGTCACGCTGCCGCTCGAGGCGCTGGGCATCGACCGAGATCGCAGCTACCAGGCGCATGAGCTCCTCAGCGGGGCGCGGTACATCTGGAACGGACCTCGCAACTACATCGAGCTCGATCCGAATTCGACGCCGGCGCAGATCTTCCGTTTCCGCCGGCGCGTCCGCAGCGAACATGACTTCGAGTATTTCCTGTGATCACCGAGAAACCGGAGGAAGCGCCGATCAACGAGCCCTCACCCAGCCCGCCTCCCGACCTCAAGGCCGCGCCCCGCCGGCGCAAGAAAGAGACGTTCACCCTCGATGACGACCCGCTGTGGTACAAGGACGCGCTCATCTACGAGGTGCACGTGCGTGCCTTCTACGACAGCGATGGCGACGGCAGCGGCGACTTTCGAGGCCTGATCGACAAGCTGCCGTACCTGCAGGACCTCGGCGTGAGCGCAATCTGGCTGCTGCCGTTCTACCCCTCGCCGATGCGCGATGACGGCTACGACATCTCCGACTACACCGATGTCAACCCAATGTACGGAAACCTGACCGATGCCCATCAATTCATCAAGGAAGCTCATCGGCGCGGGATCCGGGTCATCAACGAAATGGTCTGCAATCACACGTCCGACCAGCACCCGTGGTTCCAGCGCGCTCGCCGTTCGCGCCCCGGCAGCGCGGCGCGTGACTTCTACGTCTGGAGCGACACCAACCAGCGCTACCAGGACGCGCGGATCATCTTCAAAGACTTCGAGGTCTCGAACTGGACATGGGACCACCTCGCCGGCGCGTACTACTGGCACCGTTTCTACTCGCACCAGCCGGACCTGAACTTCGACAACCCCAAGGTCAAAGAGTCGATTCTGAAAGCGATGGACTTCTGGCTCGACGGCGGCATCGACGGCATGC